>Ga0366774_1076_pt1 | contig 16385 bp, 10 predicted proteins | sample BONcelHN113001D9_FD_207068 | JGI IMG/M metagenome (GOLD analysis project Ga0366774, IMG submission 207068) | Enriched cells from coal bed in the Powder River Basin, Montana, United States - BONCAT cells N11 rep2 HSBNCT.N11.300.1.D9 ...
CAATATGAAATAACGCTGTTAATTTGGAGTAATTTGAAGCAGAAGGAACCGTCCCTATTGCTTTTTCGTCCAATGGAATTGTGAGGAACTACATATATGAAAAGAAGCCACGTTATGATAGTAATGTATGCCATGGCACACCTATTTGTGGACTTTGCCTGTGCATTTCTGATGTTTGGGAAAATATACTTAACGGATCAGTGGTACCTGTGTCTGCTGCTCTATAATTTCTGCGCTTTCGCCTTGCAGATGCCGCTGGGACTTTTGGCTGACAGATGGAACCGAAACGCTTTATGTGCAGCTTGCGGTTGCATTCTTTTGTCCCTGGCGTACGGCTTCGGTAATTTTCCAGTAATGGCTGCTGCCGTTGCAGGCACTGGTAATGGGCTGTTTCATGTAGGAGGCGGTATAGACGTATTGAATGTCAGCGACAAAAAATGCAGCGCTTTGGGTGTGTTTATCTCGCCTGGAGCCTTTGGGATTTATCTAGGCACGATGCTTGGAAAGAAAGGCACTATATCTATGACACTTGTGGTTATTGTGCTGTTGTTGACAGCCGGCCTATTTCTGACCTTTCAGTATGTCACCCGGAAATCCTTCATTTCCGGTAATGTACCGGTCTCATTTGAGAGTGCGGGTTCACAGGCTGCATTTATTGCAATCGTCTGTCTTTTCTCAGTGGTCTTTATGCGATCCTATGCGGGAATGACTCTGAATTTCCCGTGGAAGGTTCAGGGATACTGGGGTATTATTCTAGTCAGTGCAGTTGTTCTTGGAAAAATGGCAGGCGGATTTCTGGCGGACAGATTCGGAGTTGTCAGGACTACGGTTATATCGCTCGTAATCACAGCAGTGTTGTCTTTGCTTATGGTGCATCCACTGGCAGGCGTAGGATCGGTATTGCTGTTCAATATGACAATGCCGGTGACACTATGGGCGACAGCACGTCTCCTTCGCGGCAGCAAGGGGTTTTCTTTTGGGCTTCTGACTTTCGGCTTGTTTTTAGGCCTGGTACCTGTATATTTAGGCTATGAGCCTATGCTTGCACCCGGAATTGGCTTAACACTGGCAGCCGTGGTCTCAATACCTCTTTTGTGGTTTGGGTTAAGGAGGCTTGTATGATGGGTCTTCGGCTTTTTACCATACTCGGTGTTTCCCTTGGAATGACCATTGTACTGGAGCTTCTGTTTGCATTTGTAGCCGGTAAACACGATAGAAAAGACCTGCTCCTTGTATGTCTGGTCAATGTGTTGACTAATCCCATTATTGTATTGGCTTATTATATGGCTGTAAGCTATTGGCCCTGGAATCCCGCTCTTATTAAGGTACCGCTTGAAATCATGGCTGTAATTGTGGAGGCGTATTATTATAAATCATACGGAAGAGGTTTCCGCCAGCCTCTTTTGTTTTCCACCTTTGCGAATCTGTTTTCATTTGGTATAGGTGAAATATATAATGTTATAGGAGGATAAGTAAATGAAATTAAACCATTTCTCAGTACTTCTTTTATTCATTCTGGCAATGTTAATGGTCTGTACCGTGGCCAACTCTGATGTTATCTGGGAACCAAATGACGAGTTTTACAAAAACAAGTACGAAGACTGTGAATACATCGGCAGAAGTTACACAGCCAAAAGCGCCGATGGCAGTGTAACTGTTTGGAAGGAGCCGGGATCGCGTAAAGAGGTGGATACTATAAAAAACGGCAGTGCTCTTTATGTATCCTTCAAATATACCGATAAAAGCGGCGCAACCTGGGGTGTTGTTCAATTTGAATATGATGATGCCGGAAATGTCAAAGCTGCATATACAAATAATGCACACACCGGATGGATAATGATGGCTGAACTTGCGCTTGTTTATGACTATAGATCTTTCAACGAGGAGCACGAGAGCGAATATCAGCCTTATAGCGGAGATTACAAAGCCTTTATGAACGGTGATGAGATTGTTTTCTGGAGCTACCCCCGCTCAGGAGTCATCACTCGCACTGAATCCAATATAGATGAGAACTTTAGCATCTCCTATACATATACAGACAGCGAACGCAGACAGTGGGGATTCATAAGCTACTACTATGGTATACGTAATAGTTGGGTTTGCATAAGCGATCCCATTAGCAAGACAATCCCCGCAATAGCGATAAAGAATTCACCGGCAGCAAGTCCTTCACAGACGATTCCATATCCGAATTCAAATGTAATGCCGGAGAATAGCAAATTCCCAGTAACGATTCTGCTGGCAGTCCTGGTATTCGTACTTATAATTACCACAGTTGTTATAATACATTTATTTTGGAAAAAATGAATAGAAGCAAAAGGAGCCGTCCCTGTTGCTTTTCAGCATGGATATATCAGAATTTGTAGCCAATAAGTTAAGAGATCAGGGAACTCTTGAGGTAACCTGCATTATTACAAACGTCTAGGATTTCCTGGTTAACCTGTCAAGAAATTTATGATGCTTCAGTAACTCTCTCAAACAATTAGCGTTCTTAATGTCAACAGATGAATACTGACTCGTGTGCCTACGATAAGAAGAAATATGCTTATATGTAAGCTTGCTGCTGCAAATTCTAAAGAGGTGGGGACTGATGACGTTGTTCAAAAATGAATGATTACTCCTGCCTGTGAAAGTATTTCCTGAAGCTCCGTTACATTAACATCACCGGCACTACAGCCATTTTTCGCCGCCAATGCCGCAGCCGTACCGGCTGCCTCTCCGGTGAGCGCCGCGACAGGAATTACCCTTGTTACCTCCCAGGTATCGCCAGAAGCTGCAATAATTCTACCTGCTGCAAATATATTATTGACTTCCCTTGATATCAGGGTACCATAAGGTATTTCATAGATAAGCCCGGCTTTTCTCCAGTCGCCGGCACAGCCAATGGAGTCGTCAAAATGCTTGAAAATATCGTCTTCCTTCAGTTCATAATAACCTGTAATCCTCCTTGTAGTGCGGAACTGTGCCATTCCAGGCAATGCAAGCACACTGTACCGGTTTTTACAATTCTGGGACAATTTCTTCAACACCAACTCTCTGCCTTTTAAAATGAATTCGGTAACTTCTTTTGCATTGGTACCGAAGTACTTCCTTGCGCCTTCAGGTGCATTACGGCCTTCGCAGTCTCCTCCCAGGGTCATCAGGCCTACCGCCCTGGAAATATCCTTTGATTCCAGAGCAGCCTCAAGCTTATCCAGGTCTGTGTGATAACCCCAGTAAGTGAGCCAGTTATCCTGCTCGGTACAATCCGCCCCTGCCCTTGCCATTACGTCGGCATCTCCCGAAGCATCCACCACCACCTTGCACAGGTATGCCTGCCGGCCGGATTTGTTTTCGACGATTATCCCCTTGCACACGCCGTTTTCCATGATTGGAGCGCTGAATACCGTATCAAACAGCAAGCCTATGCCTTCCTCCTGTATAATCCTGTCCAATGCTACCACGAATGCAGGCACATTGAAATCCGTCATGTAACGATTTTTTGTATTTACAAAGTCCTTTTCCTCCATCCACTCATAGGGAAGATTGTTATAACCAAATTTTATCGATAACCGGAGAAGTTCCTCAGCAATCCCTCCGATTACTTTCCTTCCATTTCCGTCGCAAAGGGGAAGATATATTACTACATGCCCCAGTGTGGCTAGGCCGCCAAGCATTACCGTCTTTTCCACAAGAAGTACGGTCCGCCCCATTCTTCTTGCCGCCAATGCTGCGGAAACACCCGCCACTCCGCCTCCAACCACAATGATATCATACTCTCCCTGGATTTTTACCTGTAAATTTTCTGTTATATATTTATCCATACCTTGGACACTCCTTATATTTGTACAACTCCTTATGGCATCTTGATAATTGACTTAAATAAAGTTGACAACACTCAATTCTATAATTTATCTCTTCTCTATACCGGCAGGGATAGCGCATGGCCGGTATATGGCCACAATCCCCTCTAAAACTTGAACTGCGGCAAGTAATCCTTGCTTGCCAAGAACATTTCGTCCACCATTTTCTTGATCTCCGCCAGGCTGAGAACCGCTGAAGTCAACGGATCAAAGCAGATTGCATGGAAGACCTTCCTGGGATCGCCTTCAATAGCTCCTTCAACGGCAAGCTCTTCACAGCGGGTGCTGGTATTAAGAAGGACGGCCAGATGCCCGGGAAGCCTGCCCACATGCATCGGACTCAGCCCGCGCTTTGAGGCAAGAACAGGTACTTCCACACAGCATCCCTCTGGAAGATTGTCGATCAAGCCGAAGTTTCTGACGTTACCGTTGAATTCAAAGAGCGTATTGTCACCAAAGACGGCATTGAAAATACATGCGGCATATTCACGCACTCTGTTCTTATCCAGATTCTCATCGGACATTCCTTTTATTATATCTTCCTTCCAGCTTTTTTCACGACCCAGGTAAATATCAAGCACATATCCGTATTTTCCAGGATTCCAGCCAGTGCCGCAGGTACAATATTTTTCTATAAGCTCCGGCCTTTTGCGAAACCAGGCGTTATATTCCGAATTATGCCCGCTGGATTCGGTGACATATTTGCCCAGATGCAGGAACATTTCATTGCGCACCTGCTCTTTATTATAGATTTCAGGATTACTCACCGCTTCCCTGAGCAGCGGATATACGTCCCTGCCGTTCCATTTGAACTCCAGGTAAAAAGCCTGATGATTGATCCCCGCGCATAAGTATGTTATCTCCTCCATAGGCGCGCCGATCCAATGGGCTAGCATACTTGCCGTCCCCTGTACGCTGTGGCACAGGCCGGTTGCCCTTACTCGGGTTTGTCCCAGCACCGCACGGCAGAGCATGGCCATGGGGTTGGTGTAATTCAGCAGTAATGCGTCGGGGCAGTACTTTTCAATATCTCTGCATATGTCCAACATCAGCGGGATAGTCCGGAGCGCTCGGAAAACCCCTGAAGGCCCTCTGGTATCCCCTACATTGATATCGACACCGTATTTCTTCGGGATTTCAATATCGTTGCGCCAGACCTTGACCCCTCCGGACAAAACGGTGCAAACCACACCATCCGCATCCTTCAAAGCTTCAGACCTGTCTTTTGTAGCAAGCACCTTTGCAGGATATTTCCCCTGTTCAACTAACTTATCCACTGCCTTCTTGATAAATTCCAGCCGTTCATCGTCAATATCCATCAAGGCAATGACACTGTCCTGGAAAGCCGGAAACGTCAGGATGTCTTTTACAAGATTCCGTGTAAATACAAAGCTTCCTGCGCCTATAAAAGCAAATTTTTTCATTCTTTCTTTACCTCGCACCATTTTAAATAAAGCATATTGTTTGTTCTCCTGAGGATGATAGTTTGATTATAGCTTTAAGCTTAAATTTAATATATATAAGAAGTAAATGCAAACTGGTAGAAAATAAACATCTATTTTACTGTACTCCAGTTTGTTTAATAATCCTGTTTACTATTTCACAATACGTTTCTACAAGCTCTGGCTTTTTCCGAAACCAGGTATTTTCCAAGTTATACACTTTTGCGTCAAACCGCAGGAATTCCCAGGACATCTGCCTGGTAAAAGACAGTTGTCCCGGGATGCCTGCAATTATAAAGAGCTTACCTATTTTTTCAATTTGTCATACAGCTTTGTCCTCAGTGCAGAGAGTTCTTCCAGACCGGCTTTGTTTAACGTATTGATATAATCATTCCATGTCTTGTCATCTGCAGGATTAAGCTGCCCCATGATAAATTTCAACACATATTCATCCCTGATGCTTCTAAGACTGGAGGTCAATTCCTTTATCCGGCTTTCTTCATCTACCGTCATATCCCACGGGATCGTATCAAAGAAGGCATAACCCTCCTTGCCGTTGAAATTATCTCCAACCGCATAGGTAACCGCGCCTTGTCCGGTTGCAAGATGAGCTTCTCGTGCTCTTTTTGGAATTGCATCCTGCCAGTATCTTGTATAGCTCATAGCATTCTTTCCTGTCGGGTTATTTACAGTGAACATATGCGGTAAGAATTTACGAACTCCATTTACTGTTTCATATGTCACACCTTCAGCTCCCCAGCTTAAAAAATCCGAACCTTCATCGGTAGCCGACCAGTCTATATAGGATAGTATACGTGCCAGTTTTTCATCCGGCAGCTTGTTTGTGAGCATCATAACATCTCCAAAGGTAGCCCCTTCCCTGTAGTACATATACCCCTGTTCGGGATATGCCGTAATCATATCTTCCGACCATACCCAATTTGCGTTGGGATCAACTCCATTTACTAATTTATTGATATCATCCTTCAGAGTTCCCCAGGTGAACTCAATATAAGTTTTGCCTGCCGCATGTTTTTCTCTCCATTGATCCTGTGTAGATGTAGGAAATTCTTTGTCGATTAAGCCTTCGGAATACATCCTGGATATCATTTTGATTGCTTCTCTGAACCTGTCGGACGCGGATCCGAATGTGACAAGCTTTTTCGTATCAACATCAACATAGTCGTCACTTACTACTGTAGGCTGCACCCTATATGCATATAAAAAACCTCTGAGCAAATAACCCAGTCCGTCTCTGTTTGCAATCGGAATGGAATCAGGGTACTTTTGCTTTATAATCTTTAAAACATTATAAAGCTCATCCATCGTACGGGGGAAGGACAATCCCATATCATCAAAGCTCCCTTTCCTGTAAATCCATGACATGGAGGCGACTCTGATCCTTTTTGGCGGCAGATAATAAAGATACCCATCGGCATTTTTGTTGAGACTGTATACATAATCCCAGCCACCAGGTATATCATCCCATATTTTTAAATAATTAGGCAGGCTGTCAATATAATTGTCTACAGGCAGCATAAACCCATCCGCTGCCAATTCCTTCCCCAGCATATTGGGAATCCCGAAAAGAATGTCTGGAATTTCTCCCGCTGTAAACAGCAGTCTAACTTTATCGTCGTATTCGGCTTGCTCAATATCGTCCCAATCAATCACAATATTAAATTTTTCTTTTAACAGCTTGTCAAGAAGGGACGGTTCCTCAATGGCTACATTACTCCCTAACCGAAGGATCGCTTTATAAGTTATTTCACTTTTTGTTTCACTTTCCGGAGAACTTGTATCCGCAATCTTTGCCATGGACTGCAACTTTGTCGTATCCGCCGATTCTTCTATTTTTCCGCCTCCGCATCCTGTGTATAAACTTGAAATCATACCCACAAGAACCAAAAAAAGAATTACTTTCTTCAACATAATTACTCCTCCTCGAAAATATTATTTGTCGCCGAGTTCTACGGCTTGTTCATGTGCCTATAGCACTAATTAATCACGTACCGCTGAACTTTACAAATCCCGTCATCCCTCCTTCAGTACAATATTCGTTAGCCTTTTAATGATCCGATCATCACTCCTTTTACAAAGTATTTTTGTATAAACGGATAAATCAGCAGCATAGGAAGCATGGAAACAAAGAGCGTTGCATATTTTATGCTTTCTGCTGTCGTCGCACCTATCCCCATTGCTTCAAGAGCACTCAAATCACCTTGTTGGGCCAGTTCCTGGGCTACCTGCCCCTGGATTACGATGCTTCTCAATATCAATTGCAGAGGATACTTGTCATTGTCTTTTAAATACATCAACGCCGGAAACCAGGAATTCCAATGGCCTACTGCATAAAACAAACCAAGGGTCGCAGTAGCAGCTTTGGATAAGGGCAAAATAATACGGACAAGTACCTGAATATCATTGGCTCCGTCAATAAAGGCGGATTCCTCCAGTTCATTCGGTATGCTTTGAAAAAAAGTACGCATGATGATAAGGTTCCATGTGCTGATGGCGCCAGGCAGGATCATAGCCCATAGGGTATTATAAAAGCCCAGGGACCTGACAAGCAAAAAATTAGGAATCATTCCTCCGGAAAAGAACATCGTTATCAGCACAACCATTGTATAAAAGCCTCTGAGAGGTAGTGCCTTTTTTGATAACGGATAAGCCATCGTTGCAGTCATAACCAAGTTTACAAAGGTTCCGGCCGCTGTATACAGAATTGAATTCAGTAAGCCGTTCGAAACTTTTCCCGCCTCCCAGATCATTTTATAAGCGGCAAACGTAAACTCCCTCGGATAAAAACCTACAATGCCCTTTGCGAACGCGGAACTGCTGCTCAATGAAACCGAAGCAATATGTAAAACGGGAAATAGCGTTACTATAAGCAAAAATACCAGGGATGAATGAATAATTGCATCCAATATAATTGATGAACATGAATTATCTTTCGCTGCCATATAATAAGTTCTCCTCTTTACCATAGACTGATTTCCGTCATCTTTTTTGCTGCATAATTGGTTACTGCGATCAGTACAACATTTATAATCGAGTTGAAAACGCCTACTGCGGCGCCGAAGCTATACTCTGCCAGCAAAAGGCCTCTTCGGTAGACAAATGTGCTTATTATGTCGGAGGTCTCATAAGTAGCAGGATTCTGAAGCAAGAGAGCCTTTTCGGTGCCAAGGGACATCATCCCGCCTATATTGAATATCAGAAGGATAATGATTGTCGGCAGGATTGAAGGCAAGGAAATTAGAAAAATCTTTTGAACCCTGCTGGCTCCATCAATTGTTGCAGCTTCATACATCTCTATATTTACATTAGATAGCGCCGCTAGGTATATTATTGCTCCAAAACCGGTGCCTTTCCATATATCTGAGGCTATATAAACCGTGCGAAACCATTTTGTTTCCCCCAGGAAATAAATCGGCTCAATTCCGAAGAGAGACAGAATGTTATTTATGATTCCTCCCTGCGGCGATAGAAAAACAAAAAGCATACCTGCTACGGCAACCATTGAAATAAAATTCGGCAAATAGCTTATGGTTTGTACAACTTTTTTGTAATATTTATTCCGTACCTCATTTAAAAAAAGGGCAAGAACAATCGGTGCGGGGAAGACAAAAACAATCTGGTACAGGTTGATGATAAGTGTATTCCTAATCAGTCTGAAAAATTGTGGGTGCGCAAAGAACTTATAAAAATTTTCCAGACCGACCCACGGACTCCCCATGATCCCAAGCCTCATATTATAATCTTTAAAGGAAATCACTATGCCATACATTGGTATGTAATGAAAAATAATATAATAGATGAGGCCCGGGATTACTAACAACTGCAGATATTTCGTTTTCCGGAAAGCTTTAATCCATTGCCGGTAATTCAAATATACCACTCCTTTTTGTCTAATGAAGCAACTTATAAAATCTATATGAACCGTGATCTGCCAACATAACCGGTTGCACATCTACATTGTAAATAGAATCCTATTCGTTTGCAACACACAATTATCCGTTACGCATCCTGCTTTTATTATTTCGGGCACACAGTTTTCAACATACAATTATTTATATCAGACGCTTCCGCGTTGAAGCGTTCGTGATATCTCTTCAGGCGCATATATGCCGATGAATAAATGCTTAAATGTCTTCGCTATAATAACAACAAAAAATTAATACTTGTCAATCCGGTGCTAAATGTAGTAAACTAAAATAAGGGCATTAAGTATTTTTATTTTTGTATAGAGTAATTTGGTAATTGACACTGTAGTGCCAAAAGATTCGTTTTGTTCTTTCTCCTTGTTGCCCCGGTGATCTTTAATTGTTTAAATCTTCCATATTATCCTTGAGAATACCTGGAACTCATTCAATGTGAAGCGTTGTTAAATCTCACAAGGAGGGAAAGTACTGATGCATAAGGAAAGAATTGGTGTAAAAAGGCTATTAACCGGTTTTTTATTATCGTACATATCCGTATTTTTGATACCCTTGCTATTAGGCATCATTATCTATGGTGAAACGCAGAGAATGGTAAAAAAAGATATTATCAATAACAATATGCTTATGCTTGAACAGATACGTGATGTTGTAGACGGACGTTTGAAGGAAATCACAAAAATGGCTACGCAATTGTCATTGAATCCCAAAGTAAGCTATTTTTCAAATATTGGCACTCTGGCAGACAATCAGTCCATATATTATAATATCTGGGATTTTACCAGAGATTTGAAATCTTATACCGTTACTGACGAATTTGTGTCCTCATTTTTCATTTGGTTCAGAAAAAGCAATATGGTGATTACCCCCAACACCTCCTACCGGTTATCCTCTTTCTACGGCAGATATTTTTCATTCGGGGATATGCCTGAACAGCAGTGGCATAATAACATACTGGAACGGTATCATCAAGGCAGCTTTCTTCCGGCCTCTCCTATCTTCTTTGAAGCTAGAAGCTACACGGCAATCACATATATTCAGTCTTTTCCCTTAAGTTCGGCGAATAATCCTCGTGGTTCCATCGTTATACTGATTGATGAAAATACTGTTAAAAGCCTGATAAAACGGATCTGTATATTTGATACGGGATGGGCTTACATCGCAGACGACGCCGGTCGAATGATTACATTCTTTTCAAAAGACGCACAGAAAGATAACTATCCCAGGACAATTGACGATGTTCAAATGGGAGCATTTGTAGAAAAAAACATTGAAGGAAAGAATATGACCGTTGTAGCTGCAGAATCGTCCTTCAACAGATGGAAATATGTGGCTGTTTTACCTTCCGACAGCGTCATGAGCAAAGTGAATTATATTAAGAGCATAACAATTACGACCATCATTGTGTCAGTAATATTGAGCATTTTTATGTCATTCTACCTTTCGTACCGCAAAACAAGACCTTTGAAGGAAATAATCCAGACACTTGTAGAATTGTTTGGCTTTCCGGAGCGGGGAAATAATAATGTGTATACGTACGTAAAGAATCGCATAAAAGATATTGCCAAAAGCAATCAGATCCTCGAAAACTCCATGCGGAATCAAGCGCCTCTCCTGCGGGCAGCTTTCTTTGATCATCTCCTGAACGGACAGTACAGGACAAACGGCGAAATTGCCACGGTTCTTTCACACATAGGTCTGGATATACTGGAACAACATTTTGCGGTTTTGTTGATTAATACGCTGCAATATGGTGAGGAAGTGAATTGCAATATTCTTAGGGAGTCGGATGCCATACGTGTTATTGTAAGAGATATTATAACGGAAACCCCTCTAAACGGTAAGAGCTACCTGCATTATATAGATGAAAGCAAAATCGCCCTGCTTTTATGTTTAGAGGCACAGAATTGTGAAACATGCATAACGTCAACGGAAAATTTCATAGCACAGATATCCCGGAAGCTATCCAGCCAGTATAATATCCATACGGTTTATGGAGCAGGCCGTATTTATGAAGAACTGGTTGATATCAGCTGTTCATACAGTGAGGCAAAACAGGTTCTGGATTTTAAAAGCATCAGCAAGACTGATGATATTCTCTGGTACCATGAAATTCCCAAGACTGAGCATCGATATGATTACAATATCGATTGCGAGCTGCGCCTTATGAATTACGTAAAAACGGGAAATAAGAAAGCCCTCGAAAGGGTGCTGGATCAAATTTACGGCGAAAACATCACAAAACGCAAGCTGCCGATGACAACCATCCAGCAGCTTATGAGTGAAATTCATGGAACTGTTTATAAGCTGTCGGACCATTCCACGGAAGATCAACCGATCCAGGAGATAAGTAATGAATTTCCTGATGTCGACAGTATGTTCACATATTTACGGTCATCATTGAAATCTCTCTGCGATTTTTATAGCCAAACCAGTAATCAGGATCATGCCGGTACAATAAAAGAAATAGTTGATTACATCTCCGAACAATATCATAACTCTGACTTAAGCCTGGATGTCATATCCAACCGGTTTAACACATCACCAAGCTACATGTCGCAGCTGTTTAAGGATAAAACCGGAGATAATTTGTTTTCCTTTATTGAAAAAATCCGTATCGAGAAAGCGTTAAATTTGCTTTTACAGCAAAATCTTTCAATCAACCAGATCGCTCTTATGGTAGGATATAATAGTGACAAATCGTTCCGAAGAGCTTTCAAGCGGGTTAACGGCACAAGTCCTACTCTGTACAGAGTAAAAATAAAGGAGGCAGATCATTGTTACGAAATGAAATGATCATTCTCCTCTGTTACATAATCTTGCATTAGTTGACAAACGCTATACTGCTGACGGTTATCAAGGGTATTTATTATATATTCTGTAAAGGAACACCGCCGTTTCCGCCCGTGTAGTCCACCCACGGGGATTTACCTTGCCTTCCGAGCCTGTAATTAGGCCTTCGGAGATCAGCAATGCAAGGTTTTCTGCCGCATACCCTGCAATATCTCTCCGATCCGCGAATCTGTCCAATATGGCAATACCGGCTGTGGCTTTCAAACCTTTGAAATTTTTCAACGCTCTGGCTGTCAGAACCATCATGTCCTGCCTGGATATACTCTCCTTCGGGCTGAACCGGTTATTGCCCACACCGGTAGTTATACCCAGCTTCCTGGCAATCCCGACTGCTTCATAATAATAGGCATCCGGTTTCACATCATAAAAGTTGTCTTCTACCTCGGCCCACAGTTCCAATGTCCTTACCAACAGCAACAAGAAATCGGCCCTGGTGATATCCAACACAGGTGAATAGGCGTTCCCTCCTGTACCGGTGATGATGCCCTTGGATGCCATGACCTCTATGGATTTTTTGGCCCATGGCACACTGCCCAGATCGCCAAAGGTCTTATGTATATAGGCTACGGCATAATAGCTAAAATGAGTGACCATAAAGGTAACCGTTCCGGTTTCAGGATTATAGCGCCCGTTGTGGATCGGAATGATGTTTCCTTCCCCGTCAATATACCAGACCACGATATGCTCCGAATCAGCTAATTCTTCCGTTGTAGGTGTATATGGTATGGATACCGTTACAGGGGCACTTGGATTGACCCATCCAGTATTCACTCCGTTCATTCTGAGGGTAAGCTGCACCAGCGGCCTGTTGCCTATGGTTACCTTCAATTCATCAGTCAAGCCGGACTTGTCCCCTCGGCCAATACTGATATCAACCTCTTTCCCCTCGGCTTCCGAAATCCCTTCAAGCATGTTACCGGAGATGGCAATACTGCCTATCTCCGTGGAGAATTTTAGTAATCCTCCGCCGGGAGCACCGGACAGGCTATCGGCGGGAACTGCCAATGTATAAGCAATCGCTCCGGCAACAGGAGGCACATCGATAATGGTTACTCCTTCTGTGGCAAAAATAGCCTTCACCTGCTCCCCCAGGTCAACCCTTACGATACCCGTCGCCGAATCCAGCGGTATAAGGTCCGGCTCGATGGTTATTACTTGCACTGGTGTAGGAGTTGACGCAGAACTTGGTGTAGGTGTAGCGCTTGGTATGGGTGTGGCGCTTGATGTAGGTGTGATGCTTGGTATGGGTGTTGCACTTGGTATGGGTGTGGCACTTGGTGCAGGTGTGGCACTTGGTGCAGGTGTGGCACTTGGTGCAGATGTGGCACTTGGTGCAGGTGTGGCACTTGGTACATATGCTATTGATATTTTTGAACCGACAGTATACTTTTGTGTTTCACCTGCACTGTCAATCACCTTGACAGATTTCAGCACCAACTCAGCAGTTCCGGTTTTTTTGGCTTCCAGATTAATCTCATATAAATCAGTGTTCCCCTGTATAGGCTCGGCGTTACCCATTTTAACATAAACTAATACAAGTGTGTCTTTTACATTTTCAGGCTCTTTGGAAAAAGGAAATCCGTCCGCATAATTAGTACCCGATTCATAAGAAACGAATTTAGAGGAAACAAATTTAGTCATGTCTTTATCAAATGATATTACTGCCTCAAAGCCATAGATATTCTGTGCATTTGCAACATTCAGCTTAATTTTGTACTGGCTGTTAAGCTCTACACTCTCTTCGTCCGCCACCAGGGAAAACACTGGTGTAGCCGCTGCAGTCCCACTGCCGGTATAAGTGAAGAATATTAATACCGTCATAGCCACAAGGGCATATAATCTTTTCATTCTTATCATAAAAGCCTCCCTCCCGTCGAAATCATCGACGCTATAACACGAATCCATGCTGAAATCATAAGCCCTTTATCTTCCATCAACTTAGCTGGTAGTTTATTTTATACAAAACTGCAGGGAGAGGAAAATTCCCCTCCCCCCATTTCTCTGGAAGTCTATTAACTCCCCAATATCTTATGTGCAACAAGCACCAGGTCGTAAAGGTCTATAAGACCATCCGGCACCCCTTGTTCACCACTGACGTCCGCTGCTTCGCATAGATCATCCCAGTCATTATCTGCGCTGGTTTTCCAGTATCTCACAGATATTTCATAAAGGTCAAGCACATTCACAATACCGTTACCAGTTATGTCGCCCGGAATAGTAGTCTCTGCAACTGTAACAGTTAACTCATCCAGAGACGGCTCTACCAGCACACCGCCGCTTTCACTTACTGAAGCTAGCTCTGCCTTTGTCACACCAATTCCGCAGGAACCCAATTTGTCCTTCGCGGTAAATATAAGCCGCAATAACGAAGTGTCTTCGGTTATGGCACTATCTATGCCGGCACCGCACAATATGAATTTACATATGCCTGGAACATCATCAATACAGGATATAACATTTAATGCACCTTCTACAGGACTAATTCCTGTATATTCAACAAGCTCCCCATCATATTCTACCCATATTTCACCAGTCAGTATTTTATCCTCCGAGTCGAACCCGATGTCCACAGTAAATGTTTGACCTTTTCCTACTGAAACCGGCCCTGTAATGCTAACATTAGCTGTTTCTGCCTGACCGCCCTCGGTTATAACCTTGTACAGGTGTACGCCATGGGGATCGAAATAATCACTGAATTGCCCATTTGCAATAGGTAACTCCCTGTTTTCGCCCAGCACCTCCACATAGTCTCCCGACTCCACGCTAAACGTAGCTGTTGTGGAGTCGCCGGCTGTGGAATCGTCATCCACGCAAACTGAAAAGATGTAGTTGTCATTTTCATATTCCTTAGTCATTATCTGGACGGTGACTTCCTCATTACCGGATTCAACTGATGCGTATCCGGTGGTGGACGGGCTGTTCAGCACGGGCGCCAGCTCGGTAATCTGTTGATTTACCGACGCCACAACATTTCTGATATCTGAATATTCAGCCTGAAGCAGTCCTGTTTCAATAAACGGATCAATTTGATGGGCAAAGTACTGGATTCCCTTCGCACCATGCACCAATGCAATCCACACCTCGGCTTTTACCTGTTCCGGAGTTGGCCTTGTACCCTTTGCTGTCCTGATTTTGGTAGACTCGATGATTGCCCACACAGGCTGTTTCCCATCCGAATATTGGTAGAGGTTGTCTACACCTGTACCCATGAAGGATAAAGGATGCCCGTCATTGCCGCAGTAAACATCAAAGGAAAGGATATCCGCACCCTTTGCGTATTCAGGATACATATATGTATAACGAGTGTCTGCGCCTCTTCCTTTATAACCGTTGGGGTCTGCGATCCCCTTGCTGAAATTTACATATACCGGCAATGTCTGGTCATAGCTTTTATATACCGCGTATTCATCCTGTAACACTTCAGGCGGCAACGGAATATTGGGCCATCCGGCAATGGTCCTGGCATTATCCGGCTCATCTCTGGTAAACCAGGCCAAAACTACTTCACGAGCCTTGTCCATATTACTGCGTGCATAGCTGTTCTGACTGACAATAGCCTTCATGCCGTTGTTCTTCAAAGCATTGTATACACTTTCGTTAAATCCATCAACTCCCGTCGATAGATTTACATATGTATTTATGCCTATATCTTTATATTGCTGGATTCTGCTGTCGCTTGCCTGTTGCATCCATACCCCTATTGGGAAGAAATCCTGATCATAGGAGTCAATTTGCTGGTAAAGCAAATCCTTTATCAATAGATCAAAACTGTCACGAATTTCGCCGGCATTGGCGTAACCCTGTGCTGGTCTGGCAGTTATCAAATCAACCAGAACGTCTGTTTTTTGTCCTTCGGACAATGTGTTATAGAGCTTAAAGGACAATTCCAGGAAAGGGTTTGTAAGGGCTTGACCTATATTACCTGCTTCATTAGCAGCATTAACCTGCGCAACCGCCTCAGCCCTTTTCGCATCAACAAAGTTGCCCGCATTTATATCAATAATTTCTTGTATATCCCCCACACAATCATAACCCTCTGCTTTTGCATCCAGCAATGATTGCGCTATATAGTTATTACTGTCGTCATCCAGCCTGTTGTAGGACACCAGCTCCAACCACTGGGGATACAACTCAATGGCCTCCCTCATGGCAACCAGGTCTGCGGCTGTGTTGACTGCCTCAACAACAGGATTTGCACCTATGGGCACAAATAAGATATCACGTAGATAATTCCATCTCCAGGATACTGTCGGCCGGGCAGTCCCTTTGGGCCCGAAAACACCCGCGTTGATAGGGTGATAGAGGGA
>Ga0366774_1077_pt1 | contig 16279 bp, 12 predicted proteins | sample BONcelHN113001D9_FD_207068 | JGI IMG/M metagenome (GOLD analysis project Ga0366774, IMG submission 207068) | Enriched cells from coal bed in the Powder River Basin, Montana, United States - BONCAT cells N11 rep2 HSBNCT.N11.300.1.D9 ...
CTCTCGTTTCGCAGTCTCAATTTCCAATGCCTGCTGAATTTGCCTTGATTCCTGAGCAGCTTGCAGGGCGCCTTCCCGGCCAAACCGGATATGGGAATGAGGAATGCCAAGCTGTTTAGCCGCTTTTATGACCGCAAAACCGCCCAGAATAACGTCAGCGCCAGCGGCACAAAGGGCCAGCACTTCGTTTTCTAAATTAGGCTTGTAAGGTATTGAGTACTGGCGAACGCTGACACCTAAAATTTCGGAGAAAAACTCTACGCCCAGCACTTCCCCGGAATGGACAATCAGCGCTATGTTTTTTCCTTGTAGTTTAGCGGCATTAATGGCGCGGATGATATCGACGCTGGTTAAGGGAATTTCCACAATGGCTACTTTCAATTGGGCTTCTTTAAGAGTTGCGACGGTCATTGTTCTGGCGGCAACGACCTCCAGGCCCTGATCGAGATGTTGTCTCACGACAGCGACCGCAGATGTCGGATCTCCTACTGCGACTTTGATATCAGGGAAAGAAGAAGCGAGAAGTTCCCTGGTAAACGCGACTCTAGACTCATCCGGGACGATAAATAGTATTTTTGCCATGCGTACTCTCCTGTAACAAAATGAAACGAATTGAAACGCTATTTGGTATATTATAACAATTAATCCTGTATGAATTCAAGAAAATTCTGCGTTTTGAGTTGTTGCAATTAGTTGCAGACCGGTTTCACAAAAAAACGCCTGGATTATTTCTCTTGATATGGAGTATTCTGGGGTGGACATGTAGTTGAACGTTAACAGGCCAGTAAATTCAAGGGTTACAAAAAAAATATTATCTTAGCCGGATTCTCTCTTTATTGGCATGTATTATGCAATTGTCTACAGACAAGTAATTTCAAGGGGGATATATATGCAGCTAGGAATGATCGGTTTTGGTGAAGTAGGATTTGAGATGGCAAGAGGATATAAAGGAGCAGGACTGGATGGCATTATTGCCTATGATGTGCTGCAGGATCACCCGGTCTATGGCACGTTGGTTAAAGAGAGGATTGAAAGTTCAGGTGCAACCATGGTTTCTTTACCTGAGCAGGTATTGCAGCATGCAGACGTTCTCATTGTCGCAGTCCCCGGTTCCAAAGCGCTTGAGACAGCCAAAGGTCTCCGCCGTTTCTTGAAAAAGGACACGCTTTATATTGACGTTTCTGCCTCAGCTCCTACGGTCAAGCAGAGTATCTGGGAAGAAATTAAGGGTAGCGGGGTTTACTTTGTTGACGGCGCGATGCTGGGACCACTTTCTGTTTATCAGCATAAAGTACCGACGCTGATCAGCGGTAATGGCAGTGACTTATTTCTCAAGCTGATGAGTCCTTATGGGATGGATCTTGAAAAAGTTAGTGATATTCCGGGAGAAGCTACCGCAATAAAATTGGTGCGCAGTATTTTCATGAAAGGTTTGCCGGCGCTAATGCTTGAGGTGCTGGAAGCAGCATCCATTATGAAAGTTGACCACCTGGTGCTGAAATCCTTAGCTGACACCATGAATGCCAGCCCCTTCGAACAAACGATGAACCGCCTTGTAACCGGCAGCTCGATACATGCGGAAAGACGAGTGCATGAGATGGAGAACGTCATTGAGATGCTGGAGGGTATTGAGGTCAAGCCAACCATGTCAGAAGCCACCCGGGAGAGATTACAGTGGCTGGCCTCGAAAAATTTGAAGGAAAAATTTGCCGGTAAGGCGCCAAAGCAATGGCAAGAAGTGGTTAAGGCCTGGGAAGAAGCCGCAGGCGGAACAAGTATCTAATATTCAAATTTGTAGAGGGAGAGATTTACATGGAAAATGCCGGATTTCGAATTTACACTAAAGTTAACCGCCCTGATCAAGAACTAATAGAAGGTTTCAGAGGATTGCCTGTGGCTAATATCGCAGATGAAATGAACCGTTTCTTTTGCGTAGATGCCCGTATTAAGCCTATCAATAAAACACCGCTGCTGGGACCTGCCTTTACCGTCAAGGCCCGTACCGCCGACAACCTGCTGTTTCATAAGGCTATCGATTTAGCTCAGCCTGGCGATATTATTGTGGTAGATGTCCAAGGCGATATAGTCAACTCGGTAACCGGTGAAATCATGATGCGGGAAGCTGTCAAAAAAGGTGTCGCCGGTGTGGTCATTGACGGCGCCGTGCGCGATGTAGATGCACTGAGGGAAATGAGTACTATAGCGATCTACGCCGCCGGTGTTACGCCAAAAGGACCCTATAAAGACGGGCCGGGAGAAATTAATGTTCCCATCAGCTGCGGCGGCATCGTTGTAAATCCTGGCGATATTTTAGTAGGCGATGGCGACGGTATCGTCGTTATTAATCCCAATGATGCGCCTGTCATCCTGGAAAAGGCCAAGGCCAAGCAAGCCAAAGAACAGGCAATATTTAAAGCAATAGAAGCAGGAACAAGAGATAAGTCCTGGATGGAAAAGGAATTGAAGGCGCGGGGCTGCCAAATTATTGAAGACTATTATAAATAGAAGCCGTTTAAACGGCTTTCCCTGATCGCGCTGTTCCATATCAGCACGAAACGGCTGACGATGATTGCCAAATGGGGGGCTTTTTTTGAAAAACATTGAAGTTTACGTGAGTGCCTTTTTTATTTTGGTTGGCGGCGTTGTTTGCTGGCAAGCGTCGTCAATGGAAATCTACAGTGAATACGGCCCCGGGCCGGGCTTACTGCCGCTATGGGTTGCCGGTCTCATGATGATCTTAGGCATTGTTAACCTAGTGCAGTCGCTAAAGAGAAATAACACTCAATTTGACGATCTTATACCGAAGGGAGCAGGTTTAATTAATTTATTAGCCTGTGTTGGTTCCTTCACTCTGTTTATGCTTATTGTCGAATATGTCGGCTTCACTGTCTCCAGTATTCTAATGCTGCTTATCTTGTTCTCACGCGGCTATAAATGGTATTGGGGACTGGGTATGTCGATCGTGGTAACAGGCATTTTATTCTTCGTTTTTGGCTCAATTTTAAGTATTCCATTGCCTGTCAATCAATTTGGATGGTAAAGGAGAGTTGCCATGGAAACTTTAGACTATTTATTGCAGGGATTTGAGGTAGCGACTAGCGGATGGAACTTACTATATGCCCTGATAGGCGTAACCTTCGGCCAGTTTATCGGCGTATTGCCGGGACTGGGACCGACAGCCGGCACTGCTCTCCTCCTGCCGCTTACCTTTGGCATGACGCCTGTTTCGGCAGTAATCATGCTGGCAGGCATTTATTACGGATCTATGTATGGCGGAACCATTACCTCGGTGCTGATTAATACGCCCGGTGAATCAGCCTCGCTTATGACTTGCATGGATGGTTATCCTATGGCTCGTCAAGGACGAGCCGGAACTGCGCTGGGGGTTGCCGCCATCGGATCATTTATTGGAGGATTGATCGCTCTTTTCGCTCTCATTTTGGTTGGACCGGTGATTGCCAAGCAGGCGCTTAAGTTTGGACCGCCGGAATACTTCTCTTTGGTCGTTGTAGGTTTGGCTTTGCTTATTGGTTTAATGGGCAAATCGCTTGTTCGGGGTCTGATTGCGGCGCTCTTTGGACTAACCCTGGCGTTTATTGGTATGGACCAGTTAACAGGGAGTATTCGCTTTGCCTTTGGTCAGCCCAAACTGGAAGATGGCTTTGAATTTGTATCAGTTGCCATGGGGCTATTTGGTTTGTCAGAGATATTCATTACTGCTGAAGAAAACTTAAATGCTCAAGCCCATAAGTTTCCAAAAATTCAGAATATGATGCCCAGGCGGGATGAGTGGATTCCCACGCTAAAAGCTATTCTGCGGGGCAGTGGCATCGGGTTGCTGCTTGGTATGGTTCCGGGGACGAACTCAACGATTTCAACTATACTGAGTTATACGGTGGAGAAGAAGGTAGCTAAAGATCCATCACGTTTTGGCAAAGGTGCCATCGAAGGAGTTGCCGGGCCGGAAACGGCCAATAACGCATTCTCCGGAGCCGCGCTGATACCGCTGTTTACCTTAGGTATCCCCAGTTCTCCTGTCGTAGCCGTATTGCTCGGAGCGTTGATCATGCATGGTCTAACGCCCGGCCCCACGCTGATGCAAAAGAACCCTGAATTCATTTGGGGTGTTATTGCCAGCATGTTTATTGGCAACGTAATATTGCTTATCATGAATTTGCCGCTGGCCAATGTATGGGCCAGGATTACCATGATTCCCTTTAAGATTTTGCTGCCTAATATTCTTATTATTATGGTTGTGGGGGCATACAGCCTCAGCAACAGTCTATTTGATGTCGGAGCCATGCTGGCATTTGGCATTTTGGGTTATTTCATGAAAAAGGTAGAGTTTCCGTTAGCACCGGTTTTGTTAGCTTTTGTCTTAGGTAAAATTCTGGAGACTTCCCTGATTAAATCGCTGACTATTTTTAGCGGAAGCTTTCTGCCGTTCTTCCAGCGGCCAATCTCAGCTACCTTATTAGGTATTGCTTTTGCCATCATTGCTTTCAGCCTGTATTTGGGACACAAGAATAAAAGCATCGGCGCTGACACGGAAATATAAGTGGGCTGGTAAGTACTGTAGGTTGCCAAGTTAGGGCAGGTAAGGGGGAGCAGGTTTCGAGCTTACCCTCGGTAAGGGAGGGGTTATGGAAAAGATTTGGTTTTCGGTTCTGCAGTGATTATCAAAAATGTATGTAATATGGAGGGGAAAGTAATGAAAAAAACGCTTGTTATTGTAACGTTGCTTATGTTGGTTGTGGGCATAATTGCCGGTTGTGGCGGTAAAGATGCTGCAGCTCCGGGAAAAAGCGGGGCAAACGCAACGAAGAGCGACTATCCTAATAAGCCTATCACTATCATCATAGGATATGCCGCCGGTGGTGGGACTGACTTAGGGGCCCGCGTATTGATTCCCTATTTAGAAAAGGAACTTGGGGTTCCCATCGTCATTGAGAACAAACCAGGCGCTTCCGCCTGGATAGCCTATTCTGAAGTTTTAAAAGCCAAGCCTGACGGCTATACTCTTGGCTATCTGAACACCCCGAGCCTAGTCTTCGGCGAACTGAATCCGGCCAACAAACGGCCAAATTTTGAAAGCTTTGACTATATTGCTAACCATGTTGTTGATCCGGCGGTTATCGCTGTCCGGGCAGATGACAACAGATTTTCTAATGCTAAGGACCTAGTGGAATACGCAAAGAATAATGAAATGACGGCGACCACCAATGGCGTAGGCTCTAGTAATCATATCGCTATATTGACATTGAACGATAAAATGGGTATCAAGATTAAATCCGTTCATTTTGGCGGTACGGGGGAAGCGCTTACATCGGTACTTGGCGGTCATGTTGACATACTTATCTGCAAGGTGGGCGAAATTTTAGAACCGTTGAAAGATGGCCAGTTTAAAGTATTAGCCGTTGCGACAAAAGATCGCGTTAAGCAGCTTCCCAATGTGCCAACCTTCAAAGAGGCAACCGGGTCTGAAGTCATTAACTACACCACGAGAGGCCTCGGAGCTCCTAAGGGGCTGGATCCTCAGGTTTTGGCAAAACTCCAGACTGCTGTGGTAAAGGCAATGCAGAATCCGGAACACATACAAAAGATGGAGAAAATGGGGTTTGTAGTCGACAGCAGGAAGGGCGACGAGTATAAAAAATTGGTAGCCGAAGAGGAGAAGTCGCTAGCTGCAGTTGCTAAACTACTCGGCTGGAAGAAGTAACCCGGCCATGGTTCTGGTATAAGTACCAAAAACACCCAATACCCTTTGCACAAGGCAAAGGGTATTTTGGTATGGCCGAATTTGCAAACAGACTAGGCCACACTAAGAAATTTGGAAAACTGATTTCCGACAGATGAAAAGAGGCGTTAATGTATGTCATTATTGTCAGGCGTCCGGGTATTAGATGTTTCTACTGTTATTGCCGCTCCCTTTGCTGCAGGGTTGATGGCCGATTTCGGAGCAGACGTAATTAAAGTTGAACAGCCCGAGGGGGGCGATCCATTTAGGCGGCTTGGCCCGTACCATAACGATGAACCTATGCGGTGGGCGGCCATGGGACGCAATAAACGGTGCGTGACCCTTGATCTGCGCAAGGAAAAAGGCAAGGAACTGTTCTTACGGCTAGTAGCGGAAAGCGATGTCGTCATCGAAAATTTCCGTACCGGGACAATGGACAAATGGGGCCTTGATTACGAAACCATGAAACAAGCTAATCCCCGCATTATTGTTACCCGTGTCACGGGTTATGGACAAACAGGACCATACAAAAGTGTAGCTGGGTTTGGTACTCCTGCCACCGCTTTTTCCGGGGTAACCTATGTCACAGGCTATAAAGAGCATCCTCCTGTCAGCCCGTCCTTTTCATTGACCGACTATATTAGCGGCCTCTACGCAGCTATGTCGGCGATGATGGCTCTTTATCACCGGGACTGTCTGCAAGGTCAGCCTCAGGAAATTGATGTCAGCCTATATGAGGGTCTCTTTCGAATGATGGAGATTCACTGCGCTGATTATCACAAAAACGGAATTATCCGTGAAAGGACGCCGAAACTGAGTGGAACGTCAAGTCCGGGGGGAACATATCAGACTAAGGACGGCAAGTGGGTCGTACTTGTATGCAGTACAGACCGGACGTGGGAGTACCTTACGGTTGCCATGAATCGTGCTGACTTATTAACGAATCCATTGTATTCGACAATGAAAGACCGTGTGGCCAACGATTGCTCTTTAGATGTAATCGTCAGAGAATGGGTTGCATCGCTTAATTATAGAGAATTAAAAGAACTTGTTGACCGTGAAGGAGTTCCTGTCAATCTGGTATATAGTATTGCTGATATTTTCGAAGATCCTCATTATGCAGCGCGGGAGAATATTTTAGAAATGCCGCACCCTGTTCTCGGCACTATTAAGATGCCCGGAATATGCCCGAAATTCAGCGTGACACCGGGAGAAGTGAAGTGGGTAGGTCCGGAGCTTGGCGGCCATAATAAAGAGGTCTATTGCGAAATGCTCGGTCTCGGTATGGACCAACTAGAAGTGCTGAAAGGTGAGGGAGTCATATGAACGATACCGCAAAGCTGGTTGCAGGTCAGTGGCCCTCAAGCATAATCATCTGCGAAGTTGGACCCAGGGATGGCCTGCAGAACGAGCAGACGCTCCTTACCGTAGAACAGAAGGTAGAGCTTATTGAGCGGTCCGTCCAAGCGGGAGCGAAAATTATTGAAATCGGATCATTTGTTCACCCCAAGGCAGTCCCTCAGATGGCCGATACTGATGAGGTCGCGAAACGAATAAGGCGAGTGGAGGGTGTGGAGTATCGGGCCCTGGTATTAAACTTGCGTGGCTTACAGCGGGCTGAAGCCGCAGGCATCCAAAAGGTCAAGCTTACAGCCTCGGCAAGCCGGGCCCATTCTTTGGCCAACAGCAAGCGTACGCCGGAAGAGGTGGTTCGCGGTTTTAGTGATTGTGCAGAATATGCAGCCGCCCACGGGGTAGAGCTTTCGGGTGCGGTTTCCACGACATTTGGCTGCTCTCTGGAAGGCCGGGTTCCCATCGGGAATGTACTTTCAGTGGTTTCGTGTTTCAGGGAGATTGGTGTCAAGGAGTTATCTTTATCCGATACTACCGGCATGGCTAATCCCCAGCAGGTATATGAATATTGCCGGCAGGTACAGGAGCAGTTTCCTGATGTAACTTGGATATTGCACTTTCATAATACGCGGGGTATGGGCTTGGCGAACATGATGGCGGGCATGCTGGCGGGGATTGAACGCTATGACGCGTGTTTCGCGGGCCTTGGCGGCTGTCCGTTCGCTCCTGGCGCATCCGGCAATATCGCGACTGAGGATGTAATCCATATGTGTCAGGAGATGGGAGTAGCGACTAGCTATGACCTCGATCAAGTGATAGCGATCGGACACTTAGTTCAAAAAATCATCGGACATGAAACTTCCAGCTCTATACTCAAAGCCGGAAAATGCAGTGATATTGTACTGCCTAAAAAATAAGAGAAAATTGATCACAAGACAAGGGGTCAGGTTCTTTTAACACAAGGGCTCATGTTTCTCGTGATAATGAGAAACCACAGAGGCTGTCTATAGGGTAGACGAGTGATAGATTTAACAGAATTGAAGCGTTGAAAGGTTAGAAACAAAGAGAAGCACCTCTCATGTCGTATAGTAAACTATATTACATGAAAGGTGTATTTTTATGGCAAAAGGTCCATTTATCCAGAAGCTGATATGGGTGGCTTTGGTAGTCTATGTACGTACGGCAAACCTTCGCAGAAATTGAAGGTTTCTACCAAAAATTGGCGAAAGTCTTTGTCAAGTTTCTAGTTTCAAAATTAATACATATAACGATGTGAATCGTAAAGTTTTTGTATGAGGTAGAATAATATGCTTACTGGTTTTGATATGCGTACATTAATAACAGTTTTGATTGTGGGACATGTTATTTCGATTATATTGTTAATCATAGATTATCAATATAATCGAAGGCAAAAAGGCGATCAGTTTTTTATATTTGGCAGAGCATGCCAGTTGCTTGGCCTGGTTTTAGCCGGGCAACGCGGAGAAATATCTGCTCTTTTATCAGTAATAATTGCCAACTCCTTTGTTCTGACCGGACAGGCGCTGGAATCGATGGCATGGGTATCTTTGAAGACGCAAATAACCAGAAAATGGTGGTTGTTCTATGGATGTTCTTTGGGCGTCATTTTAGCATGCCTGTGGAATACGCCATTTTCTTTAAGTATGACAACCAGATGGGCTTTCCCGCTGTTGTTGCAGAGTGTATTCCTATTAATACCCGGGGTTCAACTTGCTTTTTCCCGGGCGGAATCGTCACCAACGCAAAAAGTCATCGGCGGCTTGTATATTGTGGGATTTCTAGCTGCTTTGTGGCGATATCACTATGTCATGAGTATAAATAATTATAAGTTCTTCATGACAAGTCTACCGCATAGTGCTTTTTTTGTGATTCTGATCTTTTTGCTGATTGGCGGAAGCCAGGGGTATATTTTAATTAAAAAAGAATACGTCAATAACGAACTTGCAGAAAGCAACCGAAATTTGCGACTGGAAAAAGAGATGGCAGCTTACTATGAAGCCGAACTGAGAAAACATCAGCTAGAGCGAGCCGAATTAAGGGTACTGCAGGCACAAATAAAGCCGCATTTTTTACAGAATACACTGGGGGCGATTGGACACTTCTGCCGGGTGGACGCTGCGAAAGCCCAGCAACTTTTACATGACCTGTCGACTTATCTACGCAGCACCTTTGAACTGACGGCAGATTGTGTGCCGCTGGAGGAGGAAATGAAGATTGTCCGTGCGTACCTGGACATTGAGACGGTTCGGTTAGGACCCCGACTCGATGTCAGATATGACTTGGCGGTTGAACTATCGGACTGCATGATTCCTCCCTTCACAATTCAGCCGCTCGTGGAGAACGCCGTTCGTCATGGCATTGCGGTCCGGCGGCGGGGGGGCACCATCCAGATAAGCATTCGGGCAGTGGACAGCGGATTTGAATTTCTGGTGGAAGACGACGGTGTCGGTATGCCTATTAATCTTATGCGTCACTTCAGTAATAGCAGTATCGAAACCAGACAGGACGGGCAAGGGCTAGGCTTGTTCAGCGTCGACCGGCGACTGAGGAGCATGTTTGGCAGCGGGTTGAGGATTGAAGGCAGACCTGAGCAGGGAACCCGTGTTTCCTTTTTTATTCCCAATGGGAGGGGACAACACGAATGATTAAAGTAATGATCGTTGATGATGAAGTTTGGGCACTGGAAGAACTAAAGGATATTTTGCGGGACCATTCTGCCGTCGTCGGCACGTTTGATGATCCGGTTAAGGCCGTGGAAGCGGTGGACGCTTTTGAGCCTGACGTGGTGTTCCTTGACGTTGAGATGCCTGAAATGAATGGGTTTCAGGTGGCTGGGGAAATATTAGCCCGCCGTCCCCAGACCGGCCTGGTCTTTGCTACCGGCTACAGCCAATACGCTGCGAAAGCTTTCGATTTAGAGGCTATCGACTACTTATTGAAACCATTTCAGGCCACCAGGGTAATCCACTCCCTAAAACGGATCGAAAAACGCTTCGCCGTCGAAGGGCGATACCAGCCCCGTGGGTTATCGCTTACGGTGCGCAGAGAATTGGAAGGCATGAAGCTAACGCAGGTATGGCTGTCAAAAAATGGTTTATTGCGGATGATCCCAGTCACCAGTATCGACGCATGCTTCATCAGAAAAGCCGAGCGCTGCACAACCGTCATCGCTGAGGGAGTGGCTTACCACAGCAGCCAAGGCTTGCAGGAGTTTGTGGCACAATATGGTGCAAATGACCTGCGTCGTTGCCATCGAAGTTGCTATATTCGTCCCGCAAGCGTGTATTCATTGAAACCGGGGAAAGACCGGACGCTATGGCTGCGTCTTTTTGACTGGCCGGAGGAATTGTCGGTTAGCCGTCAGTACAGACAAAAAATTCTCGATGAATTGGAAGTTAAGAAAAATCTGGGATAGATTGTCAACGTATCTTGATTGACCGGCAACTCGCGGCAAAATAACGGGAACTCGCGTAAACATGGTGGTGTAAACCACCATGTTTTTGTATTCTAATAAATGACAAGAAAAGACATTGTTGGCAAAAAACGACTGCAAAGATACGGCAACCCTGGTACCTGATGATGGAGAAACCTAAAGTTATTTAGCAAGAGTTTGCCGGGATAAGTTAGCGGGTAGCTTTGACAATCGAAAGATCATCCAAATAGTTTCCATGTGAAAGGAAAGAAAGTGAATGAAAGATGGGCATGTAACCAATCAAAGCCAAACCCAGACCCAGTTTCAGGGTGGACCGGCTGGCGCTCAGTCCGGCAAAAAGCCCTATTTCGTCATCGACCCCGGACCCATCACCTGCAAGACCGACATCGCGGGTCTGGAGTTCGACTTCAACTACGGCGTCCGCGTCAAAGTGCCGGAGGGTGACTGGCGGGTGAGAATTACTGATCGCGACGCCGGCGTCACCCTCTACGACGCTAAAGCTTCGGACGTCATAGTCACAAGCACGAAGAAATATTATGTAAATTTTGGACTGGAAATCTATCTCGCAGATAAGCTGATCTTCAATCATGACTTTTCGCCGGCGCGGAAAAAAATCCTCATTAAATTTCCGACCGGCACTCTCGGCGACGTAATAGCCTGGTTCCCCTACGCCCAGGTTTTTAAACATCGCCACGACTGTGAAGTCTACGTGGCGATGGCTGAAAATCTGGCCAAGCTGTTTGCACCGGCCTACCCCGAGCTTGTCTTCGTCGGCCCTGACGAGCGGCCGGACAATCTATATGCAACTTATTACATGGGCATCTTCTTCCCCTGCAATGACCGTGTCCATCAGCCGGTGGACTGGCGCAGCGTCGGCCTCCAGAAGACCATCGCTTACATACTTGGCCTCAGTCCGGATGAAGTTCGGCCGATAATAGCCCCACAGAACCTCGAGCGAACGATTGAAGAGCCTTATGTCTGCATCGCCAGTCAGTCCACCACACAGGCCAAGTATTGGAACAACCCCGCTGGCTGGCTCAACACCATCAAACACCTCAAAGAAAAAGGCTACCGGGTGCTCTGCATCGACCAAAAAGTCTGCCACGGGGCGGGAAGCCGCTGGAACACCATCCCTTACGGGGCAGAGGACTTCACCGGCGACCTTCCGCTGCAGGAAAGGGTCGACCTCCTTTTTCACGCCGACTTCTTCGTGGGCCTGAGCAGCGGACTGTCCTGGCTGGCCTGGGCGGTAGGCAAGCCCGTCGTCCTCATCAGCGGCTTCAGTTTGCCGACCATGGAGTTTTACACCCCTTACCGGCTCATCAACTACCATGTCTGCAACAGCTGCTTCAGCGATAGTGCTATCGAGTTTATCCACGACGACTTCGAGTGGTGCCCCCGCCATAAGCATACCGACCGCCAGTACGAGTGCAGCCGGTTCATAACCCCGGAAAACGTTAACAACGTCATCGACCGGCTGATGAAGGATTATAGCCTCAACCCGAAAAGAAAGGAAAGATAGTAATGAAAAAAGAGACAAGTCCAAAACTCAGCGACCGTGAGACGCTGTCCATCCCTACGTCCAATGCCTTTACCTCACCGGTAAATAGCGGGGTCACCGTCATCGGCGAAACGGTGGATGGGACGCAGATTATTAACGGCGGTACGGCGATCGGGACGACAATCGTCAGCGGCGGTGTTCAGAATGTGCTTTCAGGCAGCATGGTGAGCGCAACGACGATCAGCAGCGGCGGTACCCAGCTCGTGTCCGGCGGAACGGTGAGCATGACGGCGGTCAGCAATGGCGGCTTACAGCGAGTCAACAGCGGCTGCGCGGTAACTGCAACCACAGTGGGTGGCGGGGGCATATTGGAAATCGTGGCGGGCGGTACGGCAACAGGTGCCACATTGAATGCGGGTTATGTGATTCATGCCGATACCAGCGCTACTCTTGCGAGCGGCAGCGTGACCATCAGCGGGGGCACGGCGAAAAATATCACGGTGAACGACGGCGGCGAATTCGACGTGTTGGCAGGCGGCACCGCGATTTCGACAACGGTAAATAGCGATGGCCAGCTCGGGGTATATACCGGCGGCACCGCGAGCTCGACAACGGTAAATAATGGCGGCATGCTCGGAGTGCAATCCGGCGGCACTGCGACCGGCGCCACCATCAAAGGCGGTGGAATCCTGTTCCCAGAATCCGGCGCACGGATCACCGGTATCACGCTGAGTGGCGGCGGTAGCATTGATCTTTCTATTTTTGGCAGCACCGGCAGTTTTGTCATTGATAGCCTGACGGTGATAGACGGCGGCGGGGTGGGGCTGGAAAACTGCGACACCAACATCGGACACAGCCTGACGATAAATAGTCTAACCGGTTCGGCCGAGTTTTACATCAATACCGACCTAGCCAATGGCCAGGCCGATACGATCACCATAAAAAGCGCTACCAATTCGACTGCCAACAGGCTGCAGGTGAACTATGACCCTGTCTACCTCACCGGGCAGAGCGTGACCGGATCGGCTACCATCGCTACCGTGTCGAAAGGCATCGCCGGCTTTACCCCGATGCCGACACAATACGGGGCCTATCGTTATACCCCGACAATTACTGTAACGAAACCAGGAGCAACAATCGGGACACTTACGAAACTTGCCCCCGTATCCGGCCGCAGCGCGACCATCGATAGCCCGGACGGCGACACCACCGGCTGGCGCAGCGGGAACAATAAACTGGTCAAACGGATGGGTACTTCGCGTGATGCTGATAGACCACGGCTTTAGCAAGAAGCGAGAGGAAGGAAAAAATGAAAAAGACAAAAAGGTCACTCAACCGCCAGCAAAAGCTGTCCATTCTCATGGCTGCCGTCAACGGATTGAGCGGATCGGCTCCTCTTGCGCCGACCATAGCTGCCGCCCTGACAGATATTCCTATGCCCCAAAGGGAGACGATGGACTTTCGTGCCACAAGCTGGAACCGCGGCTGCCAAGTGCTCGACCGGTTGCTGTTTACCACGGCCTATGCCTACACAACGACGGTAAACAACGGGGATATTATCACCAGTGAGACGATTGGCAACGGCGAAACTCAGACCGTGTACGGTGGTACGGTGAACTTGACGACGATCTCTAACGGCGGCTCCCAGGACATAAACGGCGGCACGGTGAACTTGACCACCATCTCCAGTGGCGGTACCCAGAACGTATTCGGCGGCACGGTGTCGGCGACTACGATCGAAAACGGCGGCTCCCTGGCCATGTGGTCGGTCAGTACGGTTAGCTCCACTACGGTGAAAAGCGGCGGGATACTGGATATATATGGGATCGGCGGAGGCAGCGCCGTCGGCACAATCCTATCGGAGGGCTATGTGCTTCGGGCTGATACCAACAATACCTTTGACGGCATCGTATACTCCAATAGTACGTCCACCGGCAATGTGACCATCGCCGGCGGCATTGCCACCAGCGTCACAGTGAACAGCGGCGGTTTGCTTGAAGTGGTTTCTTCCGGTCACCAGGCGGTTGCGACGACGGTGAATGCCGGTGGCGCTATGAATATGTACGACGGCGCTGCTACTTTGACCACTATTCGCGGCGGCACTATGACTTTATTAGGCGGTACGGCAAACACTACGACGGTGGACAGCGGCGGCAGTATGACGGTAACTACGGCAGAGATCTACGATAGTAACGGACAACTAGTAGGCATAACTTCCGGAACGGCAACCTTGACGACAGTGAACAGCGGCGGCCTGCAGACTATGTCTGGCGGAACGGCAACCTTAACGACAGTGAACAGCGGCGGGAACCAGATTGTGTCCGGCGGTACGGTGACCGGGACCATGATCAATGGCGGAAGGCAAACTGTGCTTGGCGGCGCGGTGACTGCAACGACGGTGGGCAGCGGGGGAGCGCAGCTTGTGTATGATGCGGCGGCTTCGACGACGGTCAACAGCGGCGGCCTCCAGTACGTATATAGCGGCGGCACCGCCTCAGATACCACCGTGAGCACTGGTGGCCTCATGAACATTGAAGCCGGCGCGCAGATAACAGGCATCACCACCCTTAACGCCGGTACCGCCGCTCTCATCGGCAATAGCGGCAGCTACACCATTGCCAGCCTAGCAGCGAATGGCGGTACGGTCAAGCTGGCTTACAGTAACACCGTCGGCCGCAACCTGGCGATAAATAACCTTTCCGGTTCGGCCAACTTTGTCATCAATACCGACTTGGCCGCTGGCGAGTCTGACCAGGTCAATATTAACGGTACCACTAGTTCAACGGCGAATACACTGCAGGTGGCCTATGATCCGGCTTACCTCACAGGCCAGAACGCTGCCGGCTCGGCCACCTTTGCCACGGTGTCGGACGATAATACCAGCTTCTCAGCAGCGGCGACCGAATATGGGGCGTATCGTTATACACCGACAATCATTTCGACGACCTCGGGCACAACGACGACTTGGACAGTTACCCAGCTTACCGTTGTTGCCGGCGTCAGCGAGACGGTGCACACCGCCTCGGATGTCATCGCTGGAAACCTGGTGGGATGGCGCACAGAAAACAACAACCTGACCAAACGGATGGGCGAACTGCGAGCGGCGAGCGGAGAAACCGGCACGTGGCTGAGGACCTACCGGGGAGAACAGGAGATCAGCGGCGCGGGCGGGCGTACCACTAAGCAGCAGTATAATGCTATCCAGGGCGGCTATGATCGCAAGATCAACCGCGACGACGGGGTCGTATTTACAGGATACGCTCTCGGTTATTTGGAAGGCACCGATACCTATAGCCGGGGCAGTGGCGATGCCAGCAGTATCTCGGCAGGGGCCTACAGAAGCTGGCTGGGCAACAAGGGCCAATTTCTCGACGTTATTGTCAAGGTGGGAAAACTGAAGAACAGTTATACCAGCTACCTGAACGACGGCGTTAATACCAAGGTGAACGGCAACTACGAAAACTGGGGCACAAGCCTGTCAGGCGAATATGGCTTCCGGCGGCAGATCAAGCACAACTGGTACATCGAGCCGCAGGCTGAGGTCAGCTACAGCAGGATAGATGACACGAGCTACACCGCCAGCGACGGCACGAGAATCAATAATGATGCCGTCAACTCCCTTGTTGGCCGCCTCGGCTTAGCCATTGGCTGCGATGCCGGTTCCGCCCGCTACTATGGTAAGATTTCCCTCGCACGCGAATTCTCAGCCAGCCCGGTGGTAACGGCTGCCACCAGCGCGGCTTCGCCGGTCACCCTGAGCCAGGATCTGAAGGAAAACTGGCTGGAATTCGCCTTGGGCCTGACGGGCACACTCGACAAGCAGGTCGACGGTTACCTGGAGATTACCCGCACTAACGGCGCCAAGGCCAGGACCCCCTGGCAGGTTAACGTCGGAGCCAGGTGGAACTTTTAGCAGAAGCTCTTAGCGTGGGGCAATTCAAGCCGGCGACGGCCGTATTCCGGCCGGAAAGGCGCGAGCTGCTTTTTGCTTATAAAATTAGTAATTTTGCCCTACAGTTCAAAAACAAATGAACTGTAGGGCATTTGTTGTAATAGGCATTCTTTTCATTATGCTCAATTTTCAGGAATGATGGGACCGACTATGGCAGGAAAATAAGGGATGCTGACGAATATATATTATGTAAACTAAATTCTTTTTGTATTATGGGAGGACCCAATGCTTGAAATAATTACTGAAATAGGAAGCAGGATCATAAACGGCGGTTTCAAAACT
>Ga0366774_1078_pt1 | contig 16209 bp, 12 predicted proteins | sample BONcelHN113001D9_FD_207068 | JGI IMG/M metagenome (GOLD analysis project Ga0366774, IMG submission 207068) | Enriched cells from coal bed in the Powder River Basin, Montana, United States - BONCAT cells N11 rep2 HSBNCT.N11.300.1.D9 ...
GCATAACGGCCTCGTCAAAACCCATCTCCCGCGTCCCCGCCCAGCGGGAAGGCGTGCCGCAGCCGGTCGCGTTCATGATGTGCGTGCACACCCTTGCGCCGTTCCGGGCCGCCCAGGTTACGTCGTCGTAGGAAGCTTCGCTATGCCCGACGGCGACCGGTATACCCGCCGAAACGACGTCGGAAATAAAGGCGCGCGCGTCCGGTATTTCCGGTGCGACAGTCCATAGCGTGATGATGCCGGCGAATTCTTCGATATAGCGGGTATACTCCGCCTTGTCCACCGGCCGTATGGTTCGGGCCATTGCCCCGTACTTGGGATTCAAAAACGGCCCCTCGAGGTGCACGCCCAAAATGTTGCCCGGATTTCCATCGGCAACGGCGGCTTTTATCTTCCGCATGGCATGGAGCGCGCCGTCTATGCCGATGTCATGAAAAATCGTGCAGTTTAAAGATGTCGTACCATGCTTTAAATGGTATGCGGCCATCCGCACGGGGTCATCATAAGCCCAGGCATCGCCGCCTGCATGGCAGTGTATATCGACAAATCCGGGGCCTACAAACAGCCCCTTTGCGTCGATCACTTCACAATTAAGAGAGGGGAATGCCTCCAGAGGGCCAAGTGCCGTGATAACGCCTTTATCCATAATCACGGCGGCTTCCTGCAATTGCCCGTTTTCCAGTATCAGGTTCGCGTTTACGATCGCCTTCATGGCTCAGTACCCTGCCGTTTCATCGCAGTCGAACGGTGCGGCGATCGCCTCGCTTACGTATACGGCGGCAGGCCAAAGCTGTACGATGGAGGTTGGCACCAAAGGCGTAACGGGGCCGTACAACACGAGCCGCGAAATCATGCGCTGCCAGGAGGAGAATGCGCCGCTGGTCGTCAAGGCGTGTATCTCAAACCGGTTGCGCGCGCGTTTGATATCGAGCGGGCCGATCGTGGCGGCCTTGGGCGGTACGCTCGCAATATCCCCGCTTTGCCCGAAGCAACCGTGCAATGAGTTCTGTGCGATCGTCAGGGGATGGAGAGTTACGACCCGCGCGCCCATGGTAAGGAATTCTTCAAGGCTTTCGCAGGCAAATTCCGGCGTGCCGGGATCTATGAACCCCAAATGGCCTGCCCAGCCGGGGCCGGTATAGGTGATATCCGCGCCGCCGTTGCCGGCCTCCGCTATCAAATCGGAATAATGCGCTATATTCTCATTGGAGAGTGAATGCACGTTTTTTTCCGGCATCCTTAAATCTTCGTCTATGTTGCCTATCAGGTATTTGCGGAAGGAATAGCCGAAGCCCGCCTTATAGGTGAGGGGGGCGATATTGCCCTGGTCATCCGCCCATTCGTCCAATGCGAAAATATGCACGTTGCGGCAGTTGATATTAAAACGGTTCACGAGCTCCGCCACCTGCTGGTAGGCGTCCGGCGCCGGATTGGGAATGACCATTACGCAGGGCTGGTCCATATCGTCGGATAGTTTCATGCGCATTACCATATCTGCCACCATCATAGCGCCCGGGTTCAGCAGTATTTTGATCCTGAAATCCGGATTCGGGTGTTTTTCCATATCCTCGCGGCGCATGCTGCGCATGCGGTTCAAGACTTCCTTATCGCGGAATGGTATCCATGACGCGGGTTCAAATGTGAATTCCTGGTTCATATACAGTCCTACCTTTCATAAAAATTGCTTTCCTCTTTATTATTGTATTTCCTGGCCTAAGTTCGGTCCTGCCGGTTTGGCTTTGCAGCAGGCAGATACAATTGCATCAGATGCAGGTATATCCGCCGTCAACCGGAATGCTCAAGCCGGTGAGATAAGCGGAAGCGTCGCTCGCGAGAAAGACGATCGGTCCTTTTATATCGTCGTTGTTGGCCAGCCGGTTAAGCTGCGTGTGCTTCGCGTAATTTTCCATGAACTGCGCAGGCGTCCGGTCGGACTGCACGCCGCCGGGGCAAACCGTATTCACGCGTACGCCGAAACGGCCGTAGTAGCTGGCCGCATGCCGCGTCCAGGCGATAATGCCGGATTTGTTGAGCGCATAATCGTGGGAAAAGGCGCTCTCGGCCATAGCGGGTTCACCGTCGTAATTGTGCTTTTCAATGCCTACAAGCCCCATCATGGAAGCGAAGCTTATGATGGACCCGCTGCGCTGCGCTATCATCTGTTTGCCTACCAGCGTGGTGACATACAGCATGCCCGCCGAATTGACTTTAACAGACCAGTCGAGCCCGTCGCCCTCCTGGAACCAGCCTGTTTTTCCTTTGGGAATGACGCGGCAGGCATTGATAAAAACATCGATGCGGTTTTCTTTTTCCACCACATGTTCCACGAGGCGGCGGATGGACGCGGCATCATCCTGAAAGTACTGTACAACTTCCACTTCCGAGCCTGCTGTGCGAAGCTCATTAGCTGTTTCTTCCGCTGCATCCAAAAACGGGCAGGCCATATACAGTTTGGCTCCGGCTTCGGTCAGTGCAACGGAACAGCTCTTGCCATACATCCTTTCACCGCCTGTAATAAGCGCTATTTTTCCTTTTAACGAAAATAGATCCGGTATCTTCATTTTGTTTCCTCCATTAATGGCTACTTGGCAGTATATCCGCCGTCAACGGGCAGGGTAATGCCGGTGATATAAGCCGATGCGTCGGACGCAAGAAACACCGCTGCGGTTTTGACGTCATCCGGTGAAGCCATCCTCTTTAAGTGCGAATGCCGTATAAAGGCCTGCTCGAATCCGGAAGGCCAATGTGTTGCCAGCGGCGCATAGGCGATGCAGTTGCAGCGTATATTGTGCTCGCCCAGATATCCTGCCGCCTGGCGCGCGTAGTTGACGGTACTGCCTTTAACAAAACCGTAGTCGAGTGAAAACCCTTCATCGAAAGCTTCGGGCGCATGGTCAAAACAGTGGATATCGCATCCTACAAGCGCGGCATAGTCGGTGATAAAAAGCACCGAGCCGGATTTTTGCGCGGCCATAGCCATTCCTATGTGCTTGAGTGTGAGCATCAGACCGGTTTGTGTAATATGCAGGTTGCCTGTGATCTCTTCGAAGGTATGATCCCATCCTTTCAGCAGTAGGTTGGAGCTGTTGTCAGCAAATATATCGATCCGCCCCATGGACGATTTCGCTCGGCCCGCAAGCTCACATGCGGCAGCTTCATCGCCCTGATGGTATTCGATAAGCCCGGCCGCATCATATCCCGCGTTTTTTAAAACTTGCGCAACATCCTGCAGTGCCCGTGTATTCGCGCCGCAGAGCCAGACCTCGGCCTCCGCTTCGCAAAAACCCAGGGCGATTTCCGTGCCGTATACCATTTCGGGTGAGGAAATAAGCGCCTTTTTCCCGGCGAGGGAGAATTTGCTTTTTATATCCATGAATCCTCCTTATCTTTCCTGATCTCTGTCAGCAGTATCCTGCGCCCGCTTTCATGTAGGCTTCGTATGCCGCCGATCACGAGCTTCGTGAGTTCGACTGTCTCCGTAAAGGCAAAAGGCTCCCTACCTGTGCGCAACCATTCCACAAACAAAGCCATTTGTTTCTTAAAAGGATAATAGGAATCGTCGTCAGTTATAAAACGGCTGCCCGCGCTGCCTACGAGCAGCGTTTTGCCAAAAGCGCCATACATCCCCGCGCATAACGGGATATGGACATCACACCCGCTTTTGTGCGTGAGATGCAGCATGTTTTTATCGTAAGTACCGGTGTTTTGAATGGAAATAAAACCTTCTCCCAGAAAGGGGAAGATCGCTTCCAGCGCATGTATGCCATAGGTTTCCCATTTTTTGCACATCGGCTGGCAGATATACATAAGTTCACCCAGCTCGAAGTGGCTTTGATAATAGGGTTCCAATGCTTTTGAATAACGCATGGAGGAGGAGGAAATGAATTTTTTGCCCTCGTCGCGCCATTTTACGAAAGTGCCCAGATCCTCCTCGTTATCCGCGAGCGGTTTGTCGATAAATACCGGGATACCGGCTTCCAGAAACGGACGGCAGCGCGCAGCATGCTCGGAACCTATATCCGTTGCGCAGATAACCGCGTCCACATGGCCGATCATTTCTTCCGGCTTTTCGACGACATGGGGGATAAGGGAGCATCGCGCCACGTCCCGGGCATCGGTTTTATTGTCACAGCAAATATGTGTGACGTGGGCGCCGGGAAGGCCAAGCGTTTCATCCGGCTGTTTGTTCAGATAGGCGGGGATACCGGGAAAGGGGCACTTTTCCATATTCGCCCTGTCATAATGGTTGAAGATTGCGCTCCAGGAATACGGGTGTCCGTTGCCCTCGGTCATTCCCAGCATTCCGATATGCAATTCCTTGCTGCCAAGCGGCCATTTGTTTTCCATTTAAATTTTCCTCTTGAATATAAATCGGTCAGATTTTAAGAATATGTGTTAAACAGCTTTACTATAAACAATTTTAAAATGCAAGTGAACAGATAAAAGCAAATTCATAATTTATTTGAATAAATACTAATTTGTATGGGTATGACCTTTTCGAAAAAAAATCATTCAAAAAAGGCGAATAAAGAGCAACACCGCCTTTAAGATATGCATTTAATCGTTCAAAAACGCAAAGAGTTTAACCCAGATTTTGTCTGAAATCATTTGGCGTTATACCGGTCTGCTTTTTAAATATGTAGTTGAAATATTTGGGGTTGTTGTATCCAACGTTATAGGCGATTTCATAGATTTTGAGGTTGGAGTTTTTCAAGAGGTCTTTTGCGCGGTTGATGCGCACGGTATTTACATATTCGCTTAACCTTATTCCGCTTTCGTTGTGGAAAAGCTGGCAGAAATAAACGGACGACAGTTCCACATGTTCGCTTATGGATATAAGGCTCATGTTGCTGTCCGAAACATGGTCGTTTATATATTGTTTCGCGATGGATATGAGCCTGTTTGTGCGCTTTCCTTTTTTATCATCGATCGCGGTAATGAGTTCGCTGCAGAGGTTTTTAAACCATCCGATCAGATCGCCCAGGTTGGCCATCTGCAATATTTTCTTGTACGGGTCGCTGCATCCGAGTATCTGGTCTGCGTCCACGCCGATATCGGAGGCCATGTGCACGATGTGTACCGTAAGCTCAATCAATATCCGCCGCAGACCGTCTGTATTCCCGCCGGTAGTAGAAACTACGTTGGCCACGAGCTCGTTGAGCCTCTGGGAAAGCTTCGCTAAATTCCCGTCCTTGAAACAGCCGATGATATATCCCATTTCAAGGTTATAGCTGGTTGAGGGCTTGTTGAAGATCCGTATGACATTCTTGATATTGACGATGTTGTTTTGAGCGAACAGATACCTGTAACCAAGCGCTTCCTTGGCGTCCGTCATGGACGCGCTGATTTCCTGAATATTCTGCACGGTGCGGCCAATGCCGACATATATATCCAAATTAAAATAGAAAAGAAGTTTGTTGCGTATATTGGAAAAAATCTCATCCATCTTCAGGGAAAATTCGTCATCATTCCAGGAAAGCAATATGATGGTATTGATGATGGTGTTATCCAAACAGTCGTATAAAGACGTGCATTTAAAACCGGCAGCATGGATCAGTTCCTCGCTGGTATGGGACAAAGCCATAAGTTTTAAGTCGGACTCTGTCCGCTGCACTTCCGGAAGACTGGAGGATATGACCGCCACCGAATAATAGCGTCCTTTGATATCGATACGGAGGTGCGACAAACGCTCTATAATATCCTGTTCACTCATTCCGCAGAGGCCGTCGAGTACTCCCTGCAGGAAATTGCGCTGGAGTATGGGCAGGCTTTCCGCTGCCAGGGCGTTCAGTTTTTCAATATCCTGCCTGCTTTTTTTCAAATCTTCGATATGATGGACTGCTTTAACCAGTACTTTTTGTATTTCATTCAGGTCCAAAGGCTTTGTGAACATGTCATAAAGGCCTAGCTTCACGGCTGCCTGGGCATATTCGAAATCATTGAAACCTGTAATGCAAATAACGATGGCCTCCCGATCGCGAAGGAGTATTTCATGCGCCACTTCCAGTCCGTCGCGGTTGGGCATATGGATATCTATGATAATGACGGGGGGCAGATGCTGCTCATAGAGGTTGATGGCTTCGTCTCCGTCCGCTGCTTCACCGCAAATGGTTAATCCGATTGCAGGCCAATCTATACCGTTTTTCAAACGCTCCCGAATGTGTTTGTCATCATCTGCGATCATGATCTTATACATATTTACTCCTTAATAACTGCTGTTTATAAAGGTTTTCGAAAAAACGTGATAATGGCTTTTGTGCAAACTCCAAATTCACTTTGCAGTACGATCCCGCTCGAATTTCCGAATGTGTCTTTTATGCGCTGGTTTATATTCCACAAGCCGTAATGTTTTTGTTCAAAGCCGCTATGGGGGGCCTTTATGCAATCATTGACCTTTTCGATTTGTTCTTTTGTCATCCCCGTGCCGTTATCCGTTACGGTAATGACGATCATATCCCCAATGGAGTGCAAATCAATCGTTATCACACCGCGTACGGTATCACCCTCGAATCCGTGGATGATTGCATTTTCCACGACAGGCTGCAAAGTCATCTTGGGAATTCTCACGGAAAACAGAGAGGATTCCCCTGAAATAATGAGCTCGATATCCTTGCTGCGGCACATTCTTTGAATATCCAGATAATTTTGTATAAGCGAGATTTCCCTTTCTATGGGGATGAGAAAATCGCCCTGACTCAGGGAAAGCTTGAAAAATGCGCTCATCGCCTGCAGTATATCCGTTGCGCGTTCATATTTCGCTGTTTCCAGATGATAATGTACGGAATCCAGCGTATTGTAAAGCAAATGGGGGTTGATCTGCGATTGGAGAAGTCTAAGTTCGGATAATCTTGCCAGCCGTTCGCTTTCTTCCTTATAACGGATGCTTTCGCTTATTTCTTTCAACATTTCATTTAGATATTTTCCGATTTTATTTACTTCATCATTGCCGGTTACCGTGAAACGAACGGACAGGTCACCCGACATGGCGTGCTTCATAGCAGAAAATAAGCGGTTTAACGATGCGGTCAACACTTTAGAAACATTCACAAGCGCGATGCCGGATACGATAATGGTCAAGAGTAAAATAAGAACTATATAGTAACTCAAATTGTAGCTGCTCATAAATGCCTTATAATGATCGGTAATGGATACGATATACCAGCCGGTTGCGGGTATGACTGAATAAGTGGCAAACAGCTTTGAACCGCTTTCATCGTCAAAAGTCAATGTCCCGATATCGTCATTTAAACTTAATGCATCGAGAAGATTGGTATAGGGCAAGGTTTTACCCAATAATGTTTTGTCATAGTGGGATACGATGACGCCGTTATTTTCTGCAATATACACATTGTTGTTCAGCGATTGATACTGCTTGCTAAGCGTTGTTTCAGCCATACCCATCGTCATAATGCCCAATATTTCAAGAGAATAGACATCGCGGATATAACGCACAAGCGTGATCATCCTTTTGTTCACATTGGCGACAACGGCGGTTTGATTCGGGATCCAAAGCGCCGTTCTCCTATCGGGATTCAATCCGTATTGGCTGTAAAACGCAGCACATTCATTAAAACTTCTATTTTCTTTCGAATGGTAGTAAAAGTCGGTATAGGAAAAACCGTTCTTCCCGTAAATATTAATATATTGCACCGAATTGTTTACCTGTCTGGCCGAGGATATAGCCGACTGAATATTTTGTTTCAGGATTTCATTGAATCCGTATATTGCATTTTTCTGTTTCAGTGCTTCGCTAAGATCCCGATTGGAATAAATGCCGATAAAGGTTTGGTCGGCCGAATTTAAATAGGAATCGATAGTTACCGCTACGGCCTTAGCGGCATTCCGTGATTCTTCAATGCTGGAGTTTGTAATAACATCCATAGAAAGCCGGTTGCTGACCAGCCCGACAATCAATGAACTGAGTACTGTTATGGAAAGGAAAATCAGGGCCATTTTTTTGTTCAGCGGAGCCCTTGTCCATGCTTCCCATATACGCTTCAAGTTTACACCACCCCAAAATCGCTATAATATGATTTTACATAATAATATCCGATTGTGATAGTTCAAATTATTCGGATTATTCCGTTTTTTTGGGAAAAGCACAACACAATATCTATAAGCATATCAAAGAGAGAAGCCTAGTCCGCTATTCCTAATATTGCTGATTATTTATTAAAACATGCGAATTGTTTTCATTTGGTTATGATGATATATTAAAAACACAGGCATATTTGTCCAAGAGGTAGTTCATGGATATTTTTACCAGATACCACGCATGGCGGGATAAACCGGGGAAAGGTGAGCAAGGTTCACCTCCGGATAAAGGATTGAAGCGTTTTGCATTTATATTAAAAACGCATTTTTTTAAACTGATACGCTTAAACCTGTTGTTCATTTTATTTTGCATTCCGGTTATCACCATCCCAGCGTCTATGGCCGGAATGACGCGCGTTTTGATGCGCCTGACAAGGGAAGGCATCTGCGATATGTGGACGGATTTCTGGAAGGAGTTTAAGACGGAATTTACGCAAAGATTGCTTGCCTGGCTGATTCTTACGGTGATTCCCGTTATTGTTGCAATGCTGCCGGTTCTGTTTATTGTAGAAACTCCGACAACCGGACTATGGATTGCGCTGTCTGCCGTTTCTTATGCAATACAGTGTTATTTATTTCCTCTATGGACAATTTTGGATGTCTCTCTTAAAGCAAATATCAGGAATGCCTTTGCATTATGCTTAATGGAATGGAAGCGAAGTCTGCTGATACTGATCACCGCAGGCGGGGTACACGTTTTTTGCTTTTTGTTCTTTCCGGTCAGCGCACCGCTTTTGCTTTTAATATCTTTTTCGTTCGCCCAGCTGATTATTTGCGTAATTGTCAACGAACCCATTGAGAAGCACCTTATCCGTGAAAAGCCGGTCATAGAAAAATCGCCGGTATTATAAGCATTAAGCCTGTTTTATTTTATACTTGCTGTGAATATATGAATTATTTGCCTTGTAAAAGGTTCTAGGCAGTATAATATTTATTGAAATATACATATTTTTTAAGTTAAATTATTTGCTACTTTACTTAATTATGTTGAATTGCCTAATTAAACTGCACAATGCTACACTTAAGGCGTCAGTTATGCTGATAGATTTATTTTTTAAGGAGGAAACGATGAAGAGTATTATTTCTATACTTCTTGCTTTGCTGATCGTTGTATCATTTGCAGGGTGCGGGGCGCCTTCTGCGACACCCTCGGAAAAACCCGCCGAGACAACTTCGCAGGCCCCTGCGGCACAGCCCTCGGAAAAACCCGCCGAGACTCCTGCCGAGGCCGGCCCTGGAGATCTGAAAGCTGAGCTTACATTGTGGTCCATGCCCCTGACCAACGATATGGAAACCATGCTGACAAACGAACTGATCGCCGGATTCAACAAGCAGTATCCCAACGTAAAGATCAACCTCGAGATGCTTACCTGGGAAGGCGGACCGGAAAAACTGCAGATTGCCCTTGGTACCGGCACAACTCCGGATCTGTACATCGACGGAACGGCAAGAACCGCCGCTCTGCCCAGCAAAAACGTGCTGGTCGATATTTCTGATGTCATTGCGAAATATCAGGATAAATACTTCCCGTCGCTTTTGAACATCGGCAAGCTGGACGGCAAAAACTACATACTGCCCATTATGTCAATGAACGCTATTGCAATGGCCGTGAACGTCGATCTTGCCAAAGAACTCGGCACATTTGATTTGCTTCCGGCAGATAAAAAGAGCTGGACATTTACCGATTTTTATAATTTCTGCAAAGCGACGACTGAAGCAGGAAAATCCAAAGGCGTATATGCGGCGGCTTTGTATGCCGGTTCGCAATCCTCGGATATTGCCTACTACAGCATGATGTTATCCGGTGGCGGCAAGATTTTGAGCGACGACCATAAAACATCTGCTGCGAATAGCCCTGAGAACGTAGCTGTGATCGAAATGCTTGGGAAACTGGCAAAAGAAAACCTCATTTCTCCCGGCGCTTCGACATTGAAAGACGAGGACACCGATGCACTGTTTTACAATTCAAAAATAGTGATAGATGTTTCCGGGTCGCCTATCTACATGGCTACCACATTGAAGCAAATGCAGGAAGAGGGAAGCGTCAAGACGCGCTTTGAAATAGCGCCTTATATGTATCCATCCGCTGATGGAAAAACATACCATACGGCTTCCTGGGGCGCCAATACAATGGTACTATTCAAAAACAAGGAAGATTCGGCAAAGATTCAGGCCGGAAAGGCGTTTATGGATTACTACTTAAGCAGCCCCGATTTCCAGGCCAAGCTTTGCGCAGGCGCCGGCAATACGCCGATATTCCAAGGCGTACAAGTTCCTCTGGATGACCCGGGCATCAAAGCTATCAATGACCAGATAGCCGAATGGACAGGACTCTATGCGGATTCCAGCTTCGGTATCTTAGAACCCAACTGGATTCAATGCAGAAGCAAATTCTATCCGGAAATGCAGGCCCTATACAGCGGCAAAAAGACTGCACAGGAGGTGCTCGATTCCTACAAAGCCGGAGTAGACGCTGTTCTTGCCGGCAAATAACTGCTTGTGAGTGAAAGAGGCGGGCTTTATAGTTCGCCTCCTCTTAACTCCATAAATCATATCTTTTGGCTACCTTAGAGGAGGGCGTAATGAAAAGTACGGTTTTATCAAAAAAGAGAAGATTAAAAGAAAACATCGCAAGCTATCTGTTCATTACACCATGGCTTCTTGTCTTCGGGGTCTTTGTAGCATATCCGTTTGTATATGGTTTTGTGATATCATTATTCGACTTCGATCTGGTCAAACAGACATTTATCGGCCTGGAGAATTATAAAAACCTTTTCTCTGACGAGATGTTTATCAATTCTATATTGGCAACATTAAAAATGTGCGCAATTATTATTCCCGGCACCATTATATTCTCGTTATGGGTGGCAAATACGATCCATAACCGCCGGAAATCCTTGCAATCCTTTACAAAAGTAGTGTTCTACCTTTCGGCGATTGTCAGCGAGGTCGCTCTGGTAATCGTCTGGCAGTGGATATTCAACCCCGGGTATGGCTTATCGGCAACCATTACCGATGCTTTAAAAATGCCCCGGATAGACTGGTTGGGGGATGTAAATTTCGCCCTTCCGCTGGTATCATATCTGGTTCTGGCTTTCACGGTTTCCCAGCCGATCGTATTGTATGGCGCGGCTTTCAACAATATTCCGGATACATACTACGAGGCGGCCAGAATCGACAGCGCTTCGCAATGGAAGCAGTTTACCAAAATAACGCTGCCGCTTATAAAACCTACAACGACGTTTGTGTTGATAACGACTACCATTGGGTCACTGCAGGTTTTCATGGTGCCGTATCTGCTCACGGCGGGCGGCCCGGCAGATGGAACCACCAGCATATTGCTGATGATCTTCCGAAATGCTTTTGAATATGGCAAATACGGATATGCGGCCGCGATGGGCGTAATCCTGTTTATAATTATAGCAATATTCGCATTTTTCCAGTTTAAAGCTACAAAATCAGATGTTCAATATTAATTAAGGGGGGAAAATACAATGCGCAAGATACGACTGAACAAACCAAAGATTACGCCTTCCTTCGTGATTTTGTGGATTTTTATTGCCATGTGTTTGGTTCCGCTTTATATCATGATTATCGGAAGCTTAAAGCCAAACATGACATTGTTTGTCATACCGCCGGACTTGAATCCGTTTGATGTCATTATCAAGAATTACGAATATGTATTTACCAAATTGAATCTGTTTCAATGGTACGGAAACAGCTTGTTTATCAGCGGCATGATCGCCCTCCTGACGGTCGTGGTTTCATCCGCGGCGGGGTATGCGTTTGCCAAGAAAAGGTTCTTTGGAAAAAAGGTCTGGTTCGCAATTTTGCTGGCAACAATGATGCTGCCGCGGCAAATCTTATTGGTGCCAAATTTCTTGGTGGCAAAAAGCCTTACATTAAACGACTCTCTAATGGGCGTAGTGCTGACCAGCTTGAACGTTGCATTTGGCGTGTTTTTATGCAAACAGTTTATGTCTACACTGCCCAATGAAATGATGGAAGCGGCGCAAATTGACGGCTGCAATGATTTTAGCACATTTTTCAGAATTGTGCTTCCCTTATCGATGCCGGCGCTGGGCGCACTTGCGATTTTCAGCTTCATTGCCGGGTGGAATGATTTCCTATGGCAATATGTCATGCTGACTACAAAATCACTGCGGACGATGCCGATAGCGATCGCCTTTTTATCCCAGGAAAAAATTGCCTACATCGGTTATCAGATGGCGGGGGCGGCCTTGTGCGCTATACCTATGATTATTATCTTTATAATTTTTCAAAGATACTTTATCAAAGGCATTACCGTCGGCGCCGTTAAAGGTTAAGCTTTCCCCCGGAAATCCAACAGAAATTCGCTTACTAAAAACGAAAAAATATGAAATTGAATCTTGGAGTGTGCGATATGAACAAGACGCAGGCACTTTACAATAGAGCAAAGGGTATTATCCCGTCCGGTACGCAGTTATTGTCCAAGCGACCGGAGATGTTTGCCCCCGGGCAATGGCCGGCCTATTACACCAAAGCGAAAGGGTGCGAGGTCTGGGATCTGGACGGCAAACACTATTATGACATGGCGTCCAACGGCATCGGCGCCTGCCTGCTGGGATATGCAGATCCGGATGTAAACCGGGCGGTTATCAAAAGGATAAACGACGGCAGCAATTCCACTTTGAACTGCCCGGAGGAAGTCGCCCTGGCCGAACGGCTGCTTCAAATACACCCGTGGGCGGAAAATGTACGGTTCGCCCGCACGGGCGGGGAGATCGGCGCCGTGGCGGTAAGGATCGCGCGCGCGACAACCGGAAGGGACGTGATCGCGGTTTGCGGTTATCACGGCTGGAGCGACTGGTATCTGGCAGCTAACCTTGGCGAAAGCGACAGCCTGAACGGGCATCTGCTGCCGGGGCTGGATCCGGCGGGTGTTCCGAAAAGCCTTTATGGCACGACGGTGACTTTCAACTATAACAACATTGAACAATTCGACAACGTGATCAGCCGGTACGGGCACGATCTGGCCGCAGTTATTATGGAGCCTGCAAGATATAACGATCCCGAGGACGGCTTCCTTCAATACGTAAAGCAAAAAACAAACCGATGCGGCGCTCTTTTAATATTTGATGAAATCACGATCGGCTGGCGGCTGAATTTTGGGGGATCGCATTTGAGGTTTGGCGTTAATCCGGACATGGCGACTTTTGCCAAAGCCCTTGGCAACGGGCACCCTATCGCCGCGGTCATCGGCACAAAAGCGGCCATGGAGGGAGCGCATAAATCCTTTATCAGCAGCACATATTGGACGGAGGGAGTAGGTCCTGTTGCCGCGATCGCCTGTATTGACAAAATGGAACGCGTTAAAGCCTGGGAGATCGCAGATTTTGCCGGGGGTGAGGTCGCGAGAGCGTGGCGGGAACTGGGGGAAAAACACAAACTGCCCGTTCAGGCCGGCGGCGGATATAACTGCCTTGCCCATTTTGCATTTACCGAACATACCAACGAGTTGAAAACACTCTATACTGTGCTGATGCTCAAAAAAGGCTTTCTGGCCAATACCGCCATATATCCGACCGTTGCGCATACGCAAAGCATATTGGAGATGTATTACACCGCTATGGACGAGGTGTTTTCGGATATCGCCGATATCATCAAAAAAGGAATCATAGTGGAAAGCATCGGCGGAGAACCTGCACACACCGGATTCAAGCGGTTGAATTGATATGCTTTATACTTAAAAAATGCAAAGGAAGATAATACAATGGCAAATATAAAGCTTAAAAATATTAAAAAAGTATATGAAAAAAGTATAACGGCCGTACAGGACTTTTCTCTAGAAATAGCAGACAAGGAGTTTGTCGTACTGGTAGGCCCTTCCGGCTGCGGCAAATCAACCACACTCAGGATGGTTGCGGGGCTGGAAGAGATCACCGAGGGCGACCTGTATATCGGCGATAAGCTTGTCAATGACGTAGAACCAAAGGACAGGGATATCGCCATGGTATTTCAAAGCTATGCATTGTATCCGCATATGACTGTGTACGAAAATTTGGCTTTTGCATTAAAAATGCGAAGATTAAAAAAAGAAGAAATTAAAAAGAAGGTTTATAACGCTGCTGAAATTTTAAGTATAACAGAGTTATTGCAGCGAAAACCGAAAGCACTGTCCGGCGGCCAACGCCAGCGCGTTGCCATTGGCCGTGCGATCGTCAGGGAGCCGCAGGTATTTTTAATGGATGAACCGCTTTCCAACCTTGACGCAAAATTGCGGAATCAGATGCGCTCGGAACTTATCAAGCTGCGTCAGAGTATAAATACGACTTTTGTTTACGTCACACACGATCAAACGGAGGCGATGACGCTGGGCGACCGTATCGTAGTCATGAACGAAGGTTTCATACAGCAAATAGGCACGCCCCAGGAAGTTTTTAATTTTCCTTCAAATCTATTCGTCGCCGGATTTATAGGTTCTCCGCAAATGAATTTTTTGGCGGCGGAATTAAGCCTCGCAGAAGATAAATATTTCATACGCGTCTGCGGCCTTCATATAGAACTGCCGGACAATGTGCAGAAAAAACTGAAAAGCGTCAATACAGTATCCCGCGAAATTGTGTTGGGTATTCGGCCGGAGCATATCAGGATCTGTACACCCAAAGCGCCGGGTACGATCAAAGCCAAACTGGATGTTTCCGAAATGATGGGCAGCGAAATGCACCTGCACGTAAAGTTAAGCGATCAGGAACTCGTCATCCGCGCTTCTACAACGGAATTGTTCCGGGACTATTCCTTTGAACATAACTCGGCGAATTACGTTTATTTTACCTTTCCCAACACTGTGATTCATCTGTTCGACTGTAATTCACATCAAAATATAATGATTTGATCCGTCTTTTGGAGAGAAAAAAATCGCAGAAAATTTAGGGCTTTATAAAATTGCCGGAAAGCAAGGTGGTTCTATATGAATATACGGGTACTGGCGGATTCTCAAATTGAACAGATAAAACTTGCGACAGAGGATCTGATAGAAAATGTCGGTTTTAAAGTAGAGGATTCTAGATTATTAAAAATTGCGGCAAAAGCAGGCGCTGTTGCTGACGAACAAAACCAAAACGTAAAAATACCCGCGAAGATTCTTCGCGAACTTCTTGCAAAGGTTCCGGCAAGCTATGGCATACGGTGTATCGACGGTAAAGAATATACGATCGGGGGCAAAGACCAGTATATATCCGCTATTGTCACAGACCCCTGGATCATCGATTACAGAACCGGGCAGCCGCGCCGTCCGTCCATGCAGGATGTATTGACCAATACGATACTGACGCAAAAAAACGGCAGTGTCGCGCAGGTGAGCCGCATGGATTTTCCGGTGACGGAATACGAAGACAATACGTCGAGTCTGCGGGCGCTGGAAACGCATCTTTTAAACCATACGAAGCATTACAGTGTGTATGCGGGTTCGGTTGAAGGCTTTAATCAATGGATGGATATCGGAAGGATACTGGCCCCAAACGGAGACCTTAAAAACAGCAAGCTCATGTCGGTAGCGGTTGCCATCGTTTCGCCCCTCGTATTGAGCACGGTGAATGCCGAATTGCTTTTGGGTTCAACGGCAAACAGTTTTACGGTTATTCCTACAATATGTCCGATGGCTGGAACGACTTCGCCATACAGCAAATCCGCTACGCTGCTGCAGGGGAATATCGAGAATATTTTCCTTGCGGCTATGACGCAGATGATAAATCCGGGAAATCCTTTCCTGTACACATTCGGGCCGTCGGTGAGCAACATGCATTCCGGAAAGTGCCTGTACTATACATTGGACAAAGCGCTCTGGAAGACCGCTGCAAATGAGCTCGCAAAAGCCTATTCCATGCCGGTTGCGGCTGAGTGCGGCGGCACATTATCGCCAAGATACGATATGCAAAGCGGCGCTGAAAGCATGCTCTTCATGCTGCTGGCGCAAAATACAGGCGGCGATCTGCTGGCCGGTTTGGGCTCCTGCTACAATGCGAACGGGCTCTCCTCCGAAATGATCGTCATCCATTCCGCCTGGCTCGAGGCAGCGCGGTATTTGAGCAGGGGGATCAGCTTCGAATATTTTGAGGACGGCATAGAAAGCAT
>Ga0366774_1080_pt1 | contig 15895 bp, 13 predicted proteins | sample BONcelHN113001D9_FD_207068 | JGI IMG/M metagenome (GOLD analysis project Ga0366774, IMG submission 207068) | Enriched cells from coal bed in the Powder River Basin, Montana, United States - BONCAT cells N11 rep2 HSBNCT.N11.300.1.D9 ...
AAAGCCTCAATGATCGCTCTGTGTCTTGTCTGCCGATAATGGCCCGCAGCGATTATAATGGTTGTTTGTGGCGTTTTCCAGGCGTCCAATATTCCTGAAACAGTAAGCAGTGCAAAAATAACCGGATCAAAGTAATTAATATCGGACACGCCTTTTGTGTAAATTTTTATGAACGAAAGGCCTAAAATCATCGTACAGGAAAAGATAACCGTCATGATCATGTAATATAAAAATTCATATTCCGAATATGCTTTTTTTAACGCTTCCTTTTCATTTTTTATAATCATATCCCCGAATCCTGATGACAGTCCGTTGCTAAAGACACCGATCATCGTGGATACACCCGAGAACAGCATAAAGTATACGGAATATACGCTTACCTCTTTAAGACTTCCAAACATGGTTAAGATCAGAACCGGGACACTGAATATCACCATAGCCGAAATTTCATGTACGATAACGTCATACCGCTTCGACAGCGCCGATTTATCCGGCACCGAATCATAACTCAAGAACGGATATTTTTTTTTGAAATATACCGCTACCAGTATTGAATTTAAAAGGTTTGCTGCGATTGAAATAAAATATATAAGTGCAATATTATATTTCAGCCCGATCAGGACAACCATAATCGCCGTATTGATTACCAAATAAATAATCCTGAATAGGGACAGAACATAATAATGCTGAGATGCGGACAGGAAAGCAATATATTTTGCAGTAGTGAAAAGGTCAATCGCCCCTGTTGCGCCAATAGAGATGATGAGCACAAACACTGTAAAGGTATCGATATGTTCCTTTTGAATAATCGATGGATATACTGCAGCCGCTATTATAAGCAGCATGCTGAACAGCAGACCAATCTGATTAAATGATCTCTTTGCAGCCGACATAATACCATTAATCTTTGTTACATCATGATCCGCAATGGGCTTATATAAAGAATAAATGATTGACCCATTAAGGCCCATTTCCAAAATATAAAGATACCTTATATACTGAGTAACAGATGACGTTAAGCCATTCATTGTCGATCCATATGAAATCAGTATAAAACGGGGCAAAATGATGCCGATAATAAATGTCATCAGTTGTACTGCGAGCGCTGCCAAGGTATTATAAATAGCGTTTTTAGTTCTCATTAGGCACTCCGTGTTTCAATTTTGTTAACCGCCTTTGAAGCTCACTGAATTCAAATAGATATTATTTCGATTTCTCACCAATGACGCCGGCAGCCACCCCGTTTGAAAATTCCGGATATTGCACACGCTATAAGCCAAAATACAATAAAATCCCCAGCGGAAAGAGAAAATTATTACATCGAATGTTGTAAAATACACAATCATTAAAACAATCATTTTCCCAAACGGAGTGAACTGACGGTGATACAAAGAGACCAGGAATCCACATAATGACAAAAGGCCAAACCATCCGCTGCAAACCAATGACCCTACCAAACTGGCGATAATATCCAGGTTCGGTTCGTCATATGGTGTACTTAACCCATAATAAGTCATATAATCTGCTAAATTATTCAATCCCACTCCAAATATCTGATGGAATAAATCTGTTTCTCCATAAACCCAGAAACCTCTGAAAACTCGATTTGAAAGCGATGAGCCTTTACCCCAAAAGGTATGTTCTATCCCTCCGGCTGCCAGTTCACTTGAAAACAATATAACCAATCCAACTAAAATTGTAATAGAAATCAAAATATATTTAAGATGAAGTTGAACGGTATGGTGTTCAGCGCTTATTATCTTTGTAATGATAAAAATACTCCAAACCAAAAGCATTGCAATAATACCGCCACCTGTTACGGCTGCTACCAAAGCAACTGAAATAATGATTGAAATAAAAAAATTATAAATAGTAATACTTGGATGTTTATCATCCGTATAAAATAAGTTATAGCACAAGCAGCCCATTACATAAGAAGTAAAATAACTGGGCTCTATAAATAATGATGACGGCCTGAACATATAGCTATAATATGACGCTAAATTTCCATCAATCATGTAACCACGCAAATCCGGTGCAAAAACCGGTAACGGTAAGGTAAGCGGAAGGTTAATTCCATATAACATATGTGCAAAAAATTGCAATAGTAAATAAGCGGAAAACATTACGCACAGGACATTATAGAAATGCATGGCCATACTAAGTTTGAAATGCGTCCGCGCAACGAAAATCAAAACCGCGTAAAAAAACACTCTTAAAGATAAGGTAAAGAAATCATAACTTGAAAAGTAAGGACCGAAAAATCCGGCTATACATGTTGTAACAATGACGACGCCTAAATAAAGCAACATATATTTATCGACATTTAATGGTCTCTTGGGATGGATAAGAAGATCGGCTAAATATATAAGGATAAACGGCAGCAGTAATAATTCCCCTAACGAAACAGAGTACAGCGGACTGGCGTACTGATAAAGAAACGGCAGTAAAATAACAAAGAAAGAAAATAAATTGTCTATTTTTATCACCCTGTCCCCTTATCGCACTGCTAATTCTTAATTAGTTTGATCCCATGAAACATGAGTCTGCAGGCCTGAAGTATTGAATAGTTTTGCTCATATAATTTTTTCTTTCGAACTGCATACTGAATGCAAAGCAGGTAAGACAAGGTTCTTGATAATGTGTAATATAAACAGCCTCTGTCAATAAAAAATTTCTCCGTAAAGCCCTTACACCATGTGGATTCCTGATGTGCTATCATCCCAATTGTGATCGGCGCAGCATAGACACGCAGATGCCGTTGAATACAGTTCCATAAAAACAGACTGTCCTCGCCACAGCTGTATTTGGCGCCGCCTCCAAATAAAGGGGAAAACCATATGTTTTTATTCCAAACATTTTCTCTCCTGACAGCCATCTGAGGGGTGCCGTAACGCAAACAGTTATATCGGTGTACCTTATGAAATTTCTTAATTCCATCCGATTTATAGGAAGTATTGCTGTTTCGTAAGTTGAAAATGATGACATCCGCATCAGGATGCACTTCAAATTCATGAATTACAGCTTTTTCATATTCTTCGTTGTAAATAATATCATCGTCCGCGAACAAACAAATATCCTTTGAAGCTCTCATAAATGCGGTGTTTCTGCTTAAACCAACTCCCCGCTCTGCAAAAGAAAACATTTTTACAACTTTTATGGTATCTGCAAATTCAGAAAATTCGTTATGGTCACACTGATTAATGATAATAGCATCAGAATGAATCTTCATTTTTTTTATAATGCTATTATCCCGTTGATTCATCGTTGAAATAAGGACTTCCATTTCCATGGCATTGTTTTCTCCTGTCATGTAATTCTTTTCTGTTTTTTAGTGTTATGAAAAGTTCAGGATTACTTTTTGTTACGCAATTTAATGTTCGGCACTTATTTATCTCTGCATATACCTCCAAATTTTTAATTCAAGATTGGGCGATATGGTACATAAAAGCACCGAAATTTTTTGTCCCCTGCCTGCAAAATCACTGGATAAAAAATCACCAAATCCATGTCTGACGGTAGAAATTAAAATATTTTTTAAGTCTTTGTTTGGATAATTTGACGCGACCATTGCACGCAGCACAAGCACGGCCTGACGGACATAATGCCTATTGCATGCCTGCAAAACAACTGATTCTTCAGCAAACAATAAACGAATGTGTTCCAGTGCATTCAGTTCATCCATCCATTTGGGATCGAATGTATTCCCTTGATATCGCGATTTGCTTATTCCGGCTTGGTTGCTCCGGTAATGATATAAAACTTCGTATCCAATCCAAACTTGATTGCACCCAGTTGTATACGTCGCACAGAATAGCATATCTTCACCGATTTTAATATTTTCGGCGAAACGCAATTGAAGCTGATCAATTACATTCCTGCAAAATAATTTATTCCATAAGTATCCGCAAAATGTATTTGAGCCAAGGACATATTTAGCAGCTGTAATTTTATCAACAAGTTGCGAGGAAAGGTTCCTTGATTGAGGCTGATGTGCCAAACCTTCAATTTGGAACGCACAGCTCGATAACTGACAATCGTTTTGCAGAAGTGTACTGACTAAATAATCCAAGTAATTTGGTTCAACCCAGTCATCGCTGTCTACAAAAGCAAAATATTGACCTTGTGCGATTTCCAAGCCTGCGTTACGCGCGGCAGAAACTCCGCTATTCCTCTGATGAATTACACGGATATTGTCATGTTGAGATGCATATGCCTCACAAATTGTACCGCTTTTATCTAAAGAGCCGTCATCGATGAGGATTAATTCATAATCGGTCATGGTCTGCCCGATAAGTGAATTTAGGCACTGTGGCAAATATATTTCCGAGTTATACACAGGAATTATCACGCTGACTTGAGGTTTTTTCATAATCACAGACTCGCTTTCAATATACTTCCATTTAGCAAGATACTACGATTTCTGCGGATTTGTCCCCGTATAACATTTTGTAACAAGGTTATTGCGCCCCTCTTGAGAACAGTACCGCAGGAACTGTCTTGAATATAATTTTAAAATCGAGCCACAAGGAACAATTTTCTACATAGTAGAGTTCGAGCCGAATTCGGTCGTCATATGTAGTGGTACTTCTTCCGTTTACCTGCCAGTATCCGGTAAGCCCCGGCTTTACACTCGAGAATTCCTGTTCCATACACCCATACTTTTTTAGTTCCGCCTCCACCACCGGGCGTGGACCCACAATACTTAAATCCCCGACTAGAATATTAATAAGCTGCGGCAGCTCATCAAGACTTGTTTTTCGGATAGATTTTCCAACCTTTGTAATACGAAAATCATCGTCTAACTTATAGTCTTGTTCAAATTTCACCTTTTGTTCAGGAGTAAATTCAGCAATCATCTCTTCCGCATTTGTTACCATACTCCGAAATTTGTAAATATTGATTTTCTTTCCGCTTTTTCCAATCCGTTCATGCGCAAAAATAACCGGTCCACCATCTTCAAGCTTAATGGCAACAGCCAGCAGTAAAAAAACAGGGAGCAACATAATGATCGCCGCTAGGGAAAATACAAAATCAAACAGGCGCTTAAAAAACAAGTAGCCATACCTCTTTTTCACTTTCGCCGCTATCGGTGAAAGGATAAAAGTTTTCTCGCCCTCAATTTCAATATCGTTATCGTAAGCGAGATTCCCTGGAACATATTGCTCTGAAGTTTGCATAACAACTTTCCCCTCCGCGATTCTGCATTAAAAATTGTTTGATATCATCAACCGTAAATTCTCTTCCGCATTTCAGCTGTATTTTTAGAAAAGTCGATTCCCAGCACAGACATTCCCCGAACAGATAAATAAGAAAATGTTCCATCAACCGGTATTCGCCAAGAATCAATCGTATCATTTGCATAAGACGGCATGGAAAGAACAAGCGAGAACAGCTCATTCTTGCTTAAGTTAGTGGTTACCTCCGGCAAGGACGTATTTAGCAAATTGTTCAATTGGGAAATATTCTGCGTTTTAATTTTAGAGAAAACCTGCTCAAGAACAAGACGCTGCCGATCCGTTCTGCCGAAATCTCCGTTTCCTACGTAGCGGATCCGTGCATAGCTCAGTGCCTGTTTTCCGGTCAAAGTCTGTTTCCCTGCTAAAGTGAGTTCCCCGTTATCCACAGGCAACCCTTTTAGGTTATTGATTTCGTGTATGTAATTATTTGCGACTTTGATTTCGTCATTGGTAACATCAATGTCTACTCCGCCAACTTGATCAACAATATCCATAAACGAGAAGAAGTCCACTGCAATGTACTTGTCAACCTTTATCTTAAAGTTCTGCTGTATCGTGTCTAAGAGCAGAGCCGGCCCGCCAAATGCGTTTGCGGTATTGAGCCGATTCCCCTGTGAGACACCGGGAATTTGCAGATAAATATCGCGCAGCAAAGAGGTGGCCATGATTTTTGACGTTCTTTTATTAATTGAGATCAATATCATGGAATCCGAGCGGCCCCTGCTGCCTGCCGTCCTTGTATCGCTGCCAATCAGCAAAATATTAAACACATCATTGTCATACAATAGAGGCGTGCTGCTTGTTGACAGGTTCTCTTCCACCTTCTTGTTCAACATATCAATTTCCGCTTTCGGGGAGTCCGATTCTGTATGATCGTCCGGCTCCGGGCTGATTTCAGAAGCCAAAGCTTCAACGCCGGGATCATATTTGATCTTATTCAAATAGCTGTTAATCATCAGATAGCCGGAAAGGCAAAGAATCAATATGATTCCGACAATACTTCCCGCAATGATCGCGGCCTTTTTCTTGCCTTTAATTTTGGTTTTTTTTCGTTTATCCATTCATTAACTTCCTTCATGCGAAACACATCAGATTTGCCTTCCGCGCATGATCTGTCTGGCGTTGTCCATCAATTGCTCAACATATCCGGAACCGAGCTTATTCTCAATGATGGAAATTCCACTCGAATACTTTGGGGATCTGTTTCCCATGTTGTGGCAGTCCGTACCAATCAAGTGCACTAAATCAATTTCTATATACTCTAAAAGTTGTTTGCGTTTCATGATTCCATCTTTCAATGAGCTTAAATTAATCTGTGCCAGACAGCCCATATCAACGAATTCATCTAACATAGCAACGTCCTTTATCAGCTTCGGATAACGCTCAACATGAGCCAAAATCGGGACAACACCGAAAGTCAACGTCAGGCGGCTGATTCTGTTAAAAACCTGCTGCGAAAAGCCTAACGAAAATGGAAGTTCTGTTAATAGATATTTTCCGCCTATGCAAAGCTTTGAAATGTCAGGGGCGTTAAATAGGTAATCAGACAAAAAGGCCTCACTTGCCGGAAGTAGTTCCATTCCCAGTTCATCTGCATCCGGTTTTAAAATAGAACAGGCTTTTTCCCGTCTGCTCAGAAAACTTTCCAAGCTCTCTTTGTAAGGATAAAAATGAGGGGTGAGCCAAACTGTATGTACTCCCTGTGCCAAAAGACTTTGCAGCATCCGGATGGATTCCTGCAAGTTCTGGGGTCCATCGTCCATTCCCGGCAGGATATGCGTATGACAGTCAATAAAGTTTAATTCTTTATGCATAGCGTTCATACTGATATTTATAGTTATCCTTGGTTTCCAATTTAGTTCCATTTAGGATAATCCCCAGAATTTTAGCATCCACCCTTTCCAGTTTTTCAATCGTTTTAGCCAATTCAGGATGAGTCGAAAATCCTTCCTGTACAACAATCACTGCGCCGTCAGTTATTTTAGCGAGTGCTAACGCGTCTATCACGATATTGATAGGGGAAGTATCCAGAATAATATAGTCATAGTCCTGTTCCAACGCTTTGAGCAAGTCCTCCATTGATTCGCTTGCCAAAAGTTCAGACGGATTTGGAACAGATATCCCGCTGCAAATAACAAAGAGATTTGGGGTTTCTGTGGGCTGAATAATATCTTTTAGTTCACACATACTTCCCAGATAGTTTGTCAAGCCGGGCGTGTTTTCCAAATTAAAAAAATTGTTTATTTTTGGTTTGCGTAAATCGGAATCAATCAATAGCACCTTTACGTTCACTTGCAGTGACAAGGATATCGCAATATTGACTGCAGATGTGGACTTTCCTTCTTTTGCAAGAGAACTGGTAATCACGATTTTTTTACAGCCCCGCTTTATCAAAGAAAAGGCAAGGTTTGTTCTAGCGACCTTGTAGGATTCCATGACTTGAAATTTTATATCCGGATTCATCTGAGTATTGAACACGGTGGCTCTTTTTTGATGTTGGCTTTTCATTTTTTTCCCGCCTTATCTTTTCGATAGTTTTTGCCTTTCACAAATTGCGTATTAAAAGCCGGGATGGATGCAAGAATTGGGATATTATATTTTTCTATGAGATCATCTTCATTTTTAATTCTGACATTCAAACTATTGCGAAGCAATACAATAGTAACGGAGCCAATCACACCCAGCAAAAATCCGATGATCGTATTGATCACTGTATTAGGGGAGGACGGCTTGTCCGGTAAAACGGCGGAATCCACAATCTTTAACGAAGAATTTTCTTTCAATTCGCCGATTGTAGTTGGGGCAAGCGTTGTAATTGCATCCGCAATGGTTTTGGCTTCGTTCGGATCATGTGCCGAAACTTGGGCCTGAAAAACTTCGGTATTATTTAATGCAGAAAAGGTCACCATTTTTCGAAAATTATCAACTGTATAGTTTACTTTGGACTGATCCATTACCTTCTTATAAAAGCTGTCAGTTTTCAGCATTTCGATGTATGTATTAACTACTTTTTGCGCATAATTCAATGCATTGAAATTCACAGTAGAATCCTGACTGCTTTCCGGTATTGAAACGTAAAGCTTAACGGTTGAAATATAGGTTTTCGAAATTGCAAACTTCGAGATGCTAAAAGCTCCCCCGGAACCAATCATTGCGCAGATTATAATCAGTAAAATATTTTTTCGGATAAGCCTAAACAATTCCTCCAATGAAATATCCATAGCTCCTCCTAAGTAGATCAGATCATGAAATCAGGTTCTTTTATAATCGGTATGTAATATAGAGTTACACGTAAAAATAAATTAGCAGTGTGAGGCTTGTATAGCTACTTCAAGTAATAATTATATGATAATCGATAGTATTTTATCGTCGTTTTCTAACTGAAAAAAATAATTCTTTTGAATGAATAAATGTATAAAATAAAATAGAAACGGTTATTTTATAGAATAATAAAAAAATCCGCCCTCCCGGTTGCACCCGGAAAGGGCGGACACCATCAGCAGAGCTGACAGCATTGTAATGATCTACCAATATGATTGCACCAGTTCAGTTCTCCAAACACAAAGAGACATCTAAATAACAACCCGCATAATTTCCGGATGAATACAGGCTGTTTTTAACATAACAATTCCCCCATTATTTCTCGTTATCCCGCAGGCTGCCAAGCGTGCCGCCCGGATGCCACTTCACATACTCATTTGGCGTTAATCCTCTTGTGGTTTGAAGCACTACACTTAAGCCTTGAAGAACAAATACTTCCGCAAGAATGGACGCGCGCGGCGCACGGTTCAGCGGGCCGCCCTCCTGATTCACTCCGGCGAACAGGTACGCATCACTTTCCCTGGCAAGCCATGATTCAGGGTTCCCTGTTACGGAAATCACCTTGCAGCCGTTGTTTTTAATAGCCATAACGGTGGATTTCAGCTCTGCAGTTTCCCCACTGTTAGAAATACAGATGACCACGTCACCCTCAACAAGCTGGCCGCAGGAGCCATGAACCGCTTCCGTTCCATGAAGAAAATAGGTCGGCGTTCCGGTGGAGGACAAAAGGGAAGCCATGTACGCTGCCACATGGGATGGTTTACCGATTCCCGTAATATGCACACGATTGCCATGCTGTTCTGCATTAAGAATGACTTCAACCGCTTTTTCATAGCTTTCAGCTGTGACGGTTTCAGTAAACGCGTTAAATTCCTGTTTTGAGATATTAACAAAATTTTGCAAAGCCTCCCGGCTTTCTTCCTTAATCATACTATCACTCCTTTGAATTATTTTAATCCGTCTAACAGGGAAAAATCAAAGTCTGAATGATCTTCCCTTTTCATTAATTCAACAACTTCATTCAGCTTCGGCAGCGAGGGCTGCGCGCCCATTCTGGAAACGGTAAGCGTTGCGGTGTAGTTGGCAAAATTCAGAGCCTGCTCGTGGCTCAGCCCCGAGCACACGCCGGTGGTGAACGCGCCCACAAACGAGTCGCCTGCGGCGGTGGGGTCCTTTACCTCAACCACGTCAACACACGGCTGGTACACAAATTCAGTCTTATTTGCCACTACGGCACCCGCGTTGCCGAGTGTGATGACGACGTTTTTAACGCCTTTGGCGAGCAGAGCACTGACGACGGCTTTTACATCGTCCTGATTGACCTGTTTCCCTTCCTTACGGATTTGAATTCCCGTCAGGTCGGCCGCTTCATGCTCATTCGGTGAAATATACGTCAGGCAGGAAAGCAGTTCTTGGGACAACGGAGCCGAGGGAGCGGAATTGAGCATGACCGGGACACCTTTGTCGAAGGCATACTTTGCCACAATCTCATTGATATTCATTGGAATTTCCAGCTGCAAAATCACCATGTCATACTGCCCGACGGTATCCTTTAAAAAGGCGACGTCCTCCGGCGTAATGGTCATATTGGCGCCCGAAACCACAATGATCCGGTTTTTCGCCGCTTTTCCCTCGCTGACTTCCAGCATGACGTCTCCAACGGCTGAGGAAACGTCGGGGTCGACTGCCACGAATTCGGTATGAATGCCGGACTCCTTACAGGAATGAATCAGGCTCTTACCGAAGTCATCCTGTCCGACCTTACCCACCATGGTAACGTCGGCGCCCAGACGTGCCGCCTGCACTGCCTGATTCGCGCCCTTGCCGCCCGGAGCGGTGCGGAAGGTTTTGCCCAACACCGTTTCCCCCGAATTCGGGAACTTTTCGGTGCTTACAATCAAATCCATCACAAAACTGCCCACTACTAATATCTTTGGCCTCTTTTGCATTTTACTCTTCCTCTTTCAATAAGGATAATTTTGCTTCCATTTTGTCAGATGATTTCCATGTAATCTTTTTCCGGTAACTCTGGGAATGGCTCTGCGGGTAAGGTTTGGTACCAGTAGGATACGGATGAAATGTCGTCCTGAAGAGGAAGATATCTGCCATCATTGCGCCAGCCTAAAGCTTGAATGGTGACTTTCAGGTCAGACTCAAAACGGACAGGATCCACGATATGCCATCTGTACATGGTAAAGCGCTGCTGACTTTTATAAACACCGTCCTGTTTTGACACATACGGTAAGCCTGCATATGCTGTTGTAAAAGGCTCATATTGGTGCGTTTCTTGATTTTCAAAATTATAGGAACCGCAAAAATAATCTTCGGTTCCAGTACCGCATATTGTTGGGAATTCCCCGTCGCCGTCAATATAAAACTTGATTTCTCCTTCTCCCCACCATCCGCAATTGTTCGTCTGCCACGCTAAATAGGTACCTACATATTGCCCTTTTCCCTTTACGCCGTCAATAATGGTATAAACACCTTTATAAGGTAAAGGATTTACCCTGCGAAACTGAGCATGAAAATAGGCAGCGTCCTCCGGCACATTGGTCAAAGTATAATCGATCTGATAATACATTGTCACCGGAGTTTCATCACGGTTTACCAGCTCCATTTTACAATGATTTTTAAATGGCATTTGCCAATAGCAATTAAAAGCGCTGCCCGGGTTCACGCAAACCGCCAAAGAGGATATTTGCGCAAACGCGTTCCAACCGCTTGCAAAGAAATCTCCGATCGGGCACTCCACTGATGGAGCATCTTGAGAATCCCAATAGATACGCAAAATCGTATTCCGCCATTTTCCGGTGGGAGTGAGCCAGATATGCTGAATACAGCCGGGTCCCTCAATATCGGCGATTGTGAATGTTTCCCCGGCCGGGATAATGATATAAGGATTTACCTTCCACCCTTTTCCTAAGGTTTGCGCTGCCTTGCGCGCAAATCCGTCCTCAAGTTCACACATGCCGCCTTTCCCTTTTTCTCCTGTATAATTTTCCGGAGAAATTGATCGTGTTTTCGCATCCGACAGCAGAAATAAATTTCCAATATTCATGTTAAGACCGTCAAAACTCATACAATTTTTTCCTTTCAGAATAACCTGTTTTTATTTGCTGATGATTTCAATCCCATCGAGTGAACCGTACAATACATCTACGCTGTCAAAAATCTCGCCTGTTGCAGGATCCTCCTTCATATGATAGACGCCCCAGGCAGATCCACAGCTGAAAAAGGTCGAAAAGTCTTCACGGTGAATTACCGGCTTAAAATACAATTTATGGTTTACCAAGTCGCAGTGGTATCCGCTTAAAGACAGAAGCAGACCATAACTGGATAAGGAACGTGCATAATGATGCCCGCATTCCACTTCATCCCACGGGCTGCGTTTTACGCCATCCTGGCGGCTGCGTACAGCTTGTGTAACTTTTAAACCTTCTTCAACATAACCTTCATAAATCAAGTGAGCGGCAACCTGGTATTCCACCCCTGTCCATACTTCGTCACTGTATACAAACGGAAAGACCGGCCTGCCCCCGTGTGGCCATGTGCATAAAAGCAGCCCCGGCTCATCATTCAGGGCATAGGTACGCTGCAAATTGCAATGCTCTTCCATGTTTTCTCTGAAATTATAGTGATAAACGGAATAAAGCGCTTTCTTTACATGTTCCCTGTCCAAGACATAACCAAGTCCGTTAATGTGCGCCAATTCCTGCCCAAACAGCTGATCGGACAGGCATCCGGTTCCAAACTGGTATTTGTACTCGTTCACGTTTTCTATTTTTTGCTCGTAATACTCGCCGTTGAATGTCGTCCTATCCAAAGCTTTTGCTGCCTTTTCGCGGATGGAAGCATATTCCCGCTGCGTTTCCGTATCGCCAAGATAGGAACAGATTTCTTCTCCGGCGCGAAGCGCTGCAAAATAAATTGAATTGACCATGGAGTTCAATCCATAAAACTCGATATCATAGGTATTATGCTGCTGGCTGTCCAGAACGCCGTCTCCGTCGCTGTCCCAGTTATGGAAGGCAAATTCCAGCGCAAGCTTCGCTTTGGGCCAAAGCTCACGAAGGAATTGATCATCCCCGCTGAATTTCCAGTCACGGTACAGCCGAATAATACAGCCCATCTGTCCGTCTGCAGCGGGGGGGAATTCCCACTCGGGGTCACCAAAATACTTTCTTGCGCGGAAAGTCATGCAGCCGTCTTCGTCTGTTTCCGTAAGAAATTCCGTCTGCCGCATGGAACGCTCCAAGTCCGGGAACAGGAAGGCCAACGTTTGGGCATAGTTCCAAACGTGTGTACAGTTACCGTCGCAGCATCCCGCATTATCAAAGCATCCCTCATAGGCAAAAAATGTGCCGTCTTCCACACGGAAACACGTTCCGCTGCGAATAACCGTAATATTTGACGCGATGGCATCCAGCACATAATCCGGATAGGAACCGCCGAACAGCGCGTGCCGGAACGCTCTGCTGTCCTTCTCCAATCGAATCATATTCTCCGCAAGGTAAGCTGCGGTGCGCGGGGACGGGCCAAATTTGGAGTAATAATTCCGGATTAAGGGCCGCCCCGTCTCCTTGATATCCTGTAACTGTTCCCACGAACGAATGCGGTTTGGGTGGTACCATGTCAGGACGAACTCAAATACGGACTCTTCTCCGGAAGGAATCTCCTTTTTGACACAGAGAGATCCCATCTTAATGTCGCTCTGATGCATCCGGTTCCCTTTGGCGCTCAAAACACGTCCGTTCGTCAGCATCCCGTCATCCGAAAAATCGTTCCAGAAATCCTGCAGTCCGTCCCACCATGCCCCTTCGTTCCAATATTCCAAATAGGAAGGTGCGGCTTCCGTTGTCATAAAGGCCATGTCCATATAATCGAGGTCGTTTTCCGTCTTGCTTCCGGTTGAAAAATGAATTCCGCGGCAGTTCTCCCCATCGACGTATCTGTTCAGGCTTTCCCCGTTAAATAACGGCTTTGTAAAAAGGTCCTGACCCGAATAATTGCACAGATTTGCAAAGGACCCCGCCACGCTCACTTCCTGTGTCTGATCGGAGCAATTGTGAACGCGATAGCGGATAACTGCCCCCGGCAAAGAGGAATCATCTGTGTTTAGTGGAATAAACGGTGTAAACGCCTCCAGTGTAACAGCCACGGGAACCGTATCATCGGATAATTTCACCTGCACAAAAGGGTACTGGCCGCAGAGTTCCGAATGACGGAAGCGGGGCAAGCCGCCGATTTCCCATGCATTAAACCCATGAGAATGGTTAAAAGGCGGCTGTTCCTGAGCTTCCAGCGCTTTGGTAACCGCTTTTCCGCTCGCATCCTTTGCGCGGATGGCAAAAAAGGTATAGGGAGATTGAAACCCTTTTTTAGGGTTATTGAAAATTTCAAAATCTGTGAACCCGCCCTTCTGGTCCACAGAAATATTGCCGGTGCCAATACCGCCCAGCAGAAAACGAGCGGCAACCGCTTTTTCATTATATGTAATTCCAGAGAAGTATTTATCAACATTTGCAGCAGTCTCTAATTCGTATTTATGGTTCATGAAAGTACTCCTATTTACAGATTTGATTGTTTATCCCTTTATTCCGGAGGACGCTATTCCCTCAATGTAATATTTTTGCAGACAGATAAAGATAATAATAATCGGAAGCGTACATAACATCGCACCGGCGAAAATTGCTCCCCAATCGCTGAAATGTTCCCCTGTCAAATAGTTCAAGCCGACTTGAAGCAAGTACTTTTCAGGGGTTGTCAGTACGGTCAGCGGCCATATAAAACCGTCCCACTGGCCCATAAATGTCATTAATCCCAATGTAATCAAATGAGGTCTGACCAAGGGAAGATATATCCTGAAAAAGATGCCAAATCTGCCGCACCCGTCAATTGACGCCGCCTCTTCCAGTTCTTTCGGAACGCCAAGAAAACATTGCCTGAGATAGAAAATACCAAAAGCACCGCCCAGGGCAGGCAAAATCAGTGCCAGATAGTTGTCCATAAGGCCAAGGTTTTTAATTAACAAGTAGGATGGAAGAAGCATGACTTCTCCGGGGACAATTAACGTGACCAGCAAGATTGGGAAAATAACTTTTTTTCCGTAAAAGTCGATACGGGCAAAGGAAAACGCGGCCATTGAATTTAACAAAAGACTGACTGCGGTAACAGTAACCGCTACAAAAACAGTATTGAAAATGTACCTTGCAAACGGATAATCGGTGAAAAGTATCTTATAATTATCCAAGGTGACGGTGTCGGGAATAAAAAGCTTCAGGTTTAAATCCGTGTATTGCCCGATCTCCGTTGTGATTCTGAATGAGTTTCCAAGCACCCAAAGTAATGGTATTAACACAGTGAAAGCAGTAATCGTAAATATTATATATGTAGCAGCTTTACCAAAATTGTATTTTTTAATTTTTGAGCTCATTTTACCACCCTCTCTAAAAACATGAACTTCTTAGAAGTAACATTAATCGTCTTTTTCCGCCTTCATTTGGATAATGGTAAGAGCAAACACAACCACAAATAAGCAAATGGACATTGCTGTGGCGCTCCCCATTTCGTTCATCCTGAAAGCGGTATTCCATATGTAATGCACCAGGGTGTCGGTGCTGCCCAATGGCCCTCCGCCTGTCATAATATAAATAGGCGTAAATATCTTAAAGGAATCAATCATTGTCATAATTAATACAAAATATGTAGTTCTTTTTAATAATGGTAGTGTAATAGAGAGGAATCTTCTCAAGGCGGACGCACCGTCCAGATAGGAGGATTCATACAATTCCCTTGGAATGTCCTGCAATCCGGATAAGAATATTACCATATACCAGCCCCAGCTCTTCCAGATACACATTACGATAACAGCGATCATCGCCTGATTAGGGTCAATTAAAAATTGCTGCTGCGGAATATGGAAAAAGGCAAGCAGACTATTTGCAAGTCCGAAATTAGGGTCATAAATCATTTTCCAGAATATAGACACTACTACGAAAGACATAACGACCGGAAAGAAGAAAACAGTCCTAAAAAATGAAATTCCCTTTATTTTTTGATTGATTAACACTGCAAAGCAAAGAGATAACGCAGTTTGAATCGGAACAACCAGTAACGCGAAGAAAAATGTATTCTTAAAAGTTTGCCAGAAGGAAGGATCGTTCAAAAAGCCGATATAGTTGGAAAAACCCGTAAATGTCGCCGTTCCGCCTGCCAGCATATTGAATTTTTGAAAACTCATGATAAACACATTTACGGCAGGATATATTCCGAATAAAGCGATAACACCCACCGGAATCAATATAAAAGCATAGCCTTGGATATTATCGACCATC
>Ga0366774_1083_pt1 | contig 15593 bp, 13 predicted proteins | sample BONcelHN113001D9_FD_207068 | JGI IMG/M metagenome (GOLD analysis project Ga0366774, IMG submission 207068) | Enriched cells from coal bed in the Powder River Basin, Montana, United States - BONCAT cells N11 rep2 HSBNCT.N11.300.1.D9 ...
GGGTCAATGGCTCGCCGCTTTATTGTCATTGCGAGGAGCGCAGCGACGTGGCAATCGCATCTTTAGCTTCCTAGCATCTGGAGCCTTTTTGAGGCCTTACGCCGTTGGTGTTGAATAGTTCTCCTGCGGTGTGCACAACGATAGACAGGGAAGGTGTGGGCACTTGGGCTGCCATTGCGATGATACAAGGGGACGGTTCTTCTGTATCATTTAGCGCACGATTTAGCGTGGCAATCATTCGTACCTTAAGAGAGTGGTAAAATACGAACAGGGTAACTTTCACTGTAGTGAAGGTTACCCTGTTTATTGTTTGCCGTATTGGACTATATGCTTAGTTTTGTTTTGATTCTTTCGATGGCTTGCTCGGTGTTTTCGCGGCTGCCGAAGGCGGTTAGGCGGAAGTAGCCGGCGCCGGAGGGACCGAAGCCTGTGCCGGGAGTACCGACGATGTGGACTTCAGTGAGCAATTTATCAAAGAAGGCCCATGAATCCATGTTGTTGGGAGTTTTTAGCCAGATATAAGGGGCGTTCACGCCGCCGAATACTTGCAGGCCGGTGCTTGCAAGGCCATCGCGGATGATCTTGGCATTAGCCATATAATATTTAATGACGTCTTTGATTTGCTGTTGGCCCTCAGGAGTGTAGACAGCCTGAGCACCGCGTTGAATAATGTAGGGTACGCCATTGAATTTAGTGGTTTGGCGGCGGTTCCACATTTTATTCAGAGAATGCATTTCTCCCGAAGCGGTGCGGCCCATAACTGTTTTGGGCACAACGGTATAGGCGCAGCGGGTACCGGTAAAGCCTGCAGTTTTAGAGAAGGAGCGGAATTCAATTGCCACTTCTTTGGCGCCGTCGATCTCATAGATGCTGTGGGGAATGTCCGGTTCCTGGATGTAGGACTCGTAAGCAGCATCAAAGAGAATGATAGCTTCATTTGCCTTGGCAAATTCGACCCATTTCGTTAGTTCGGCTTTGGATAATGTTGTACCGGTAGGGTTGTTTGGCACGCATAAGTAGATCATATCTACTTTCTCTTTTGGCAATTCAGGAGTAAAGTTATTCTCAGCATTGCAGGGCATGTAGACAATTCTTTCAAAACGGCCATCTTGAAGAGTGCCTGTCCGACCTGCCATGACATTGCTGTCCAGATATACGGGGTATACAGGATCGGTAATTGCGACTATATTATCAAGGCCAAAAATTTCCTGGATATTACCAACATCACTTTTCGAGCCATCGCTGACAAAAACTTCATCAATGTCAAGTGAAACTCCGCGGGGCGAAAAGTCATGATCAATGATAGTTTGTATCAGAAAGTCATAGCCCTGCTCCGGGCCGTAGCCGCGGAACGTCGCCGGTTGCGCCATTTCATCGATGGCATTATGAAGGCCGCTAATAACTGCTGGCACCAACGGTTGGGTAACATCACCGATACCTAAACGAATAATGTTGGCAGTGGGATTGTCATTTTTAAAGGCAGTTACTCTTCGTGCTATTTCTGCGAACAGATAGCTTCCTGGTAATTTTAGATAGTTTTCATTAATGCTCGCCATTGTCAGACTCCTTTTCCAAAATATGCTATAGTATATTATACAATAGTTTGCCCGAGAATGGCGAGTTTAGTTGCATAAAAAAACTTAGGTCCTTCCTTGCATTTTTTTTTCAGGTACGGTATAATTAGTCAGTCTGGGACAGCCAGGCTGGAAAGTTTATTTATAAACCTTCCCTGCCCCTTTTGCAAGGGGCCATAGTCCATAGGAGGAGGTGATTTCGTGAAAAAGTACGAAGTCATGTTTATTGTGAAGCCGGCTGAAGAAGAGGCTCTTGGTAACGTAGTTGCTAAGTTCGAAAATCTTCTGAAAGCTAATGGCGGCACTGTGGAAAAAGTAGATCGTTGGGGTAAGAGACGTTTGGCCTATGAAGTAAAAGAACACGCAGAAGGCCACTACTATCTTATGTTCTTCAGCGCTGAGCCTAAGGTTATTGCCGAGCTCGACCGCGTTATGAAGATTACTGACGAGATACTCAAGCACATGATCATTAAAGAAGACGAATAGACCAGGGGGAAAGAGGCATGAACTCAGTTAAACTTATCGGTCGTCTAGCCCAAGACCCTGAAGTGCGTTACACCAAAACCGGCAAAGCCGTAGCTTCGTTTACCGTGGCCGTTTCCCGCAGTTTTGGAGCACCTGGACAAGAACAACGGGAATCAACCGACTTTATTCCTATTGTGGCATGGGGAAACTTAGCTGAGATGTGCGGCAATAACCTGGCGAAAGGACACCGGGTGTTTGTTGAAGGTCGTCTGCAAGTTCGTTCTTACGAAACAGCGGATGGACAAAAAAGACGGGTAACTGAGATAGTCGCCAATTTTGTCGCCCAAAGCATGGAATCGGATAAGGGAACGGTAAGTGGCGGCGGTTCAGCAAACGCTAGTAAGCCGGTTGATTTCGGCCAATTCGGGCGCGATGTAATCGACGAAGAAATTCCGTTCTAATTTAAGAGATCCCTCAAATTCTGAAGGGAGGTATATACGAGTGAAACGCGAAAGAGGCAGAAAACCAAAGAAAAAGGTTTGTAGTTTCTGCGTTGATAAAATAGAGACAATTGACTATAAGGATGTCCCTAAATTGCGCCGTTACACCACCGAGCGCGGCAAGATCCTGCCCCGCCGGATTTCAGGCAACTGCGCAAAACATCAACGTCAATTAACTCTTGCTATCAAACGGGCTCGCAACATTGCATTGCTCCCGTTCACAGCAGAATAAACCATACAAGCAAACGCCGGGAGAAATCCCGGCGTTTTTTAATTGGATAAAAGGGGACTTTTTTTACATAAAACAGTAAATTTGGTAATGAATAATGCTTAAAAAATGTACTAAAAAGGTCTCACAACTGGAAAAACTATAATCGTCACCATAAAGGTGGCTTTTTTCTTTTTATTTTGTCAATGGGAGCCTTGTTTAAGAGTACTTGGATAGGGTATACTAATGGTACTATAGTTGAGCGGCTTATAAATCATTTTCGATGGACGGATTGCGTGAGGACGAGATTTTTTTTGGCTAGAGGGTCTCGGTTTTGGGGCGAGACCTTTCTTTAGCTGTACCTATAGTGAGTATTTTATAAGTGAAGATTTATGGAGGTATATTTATTTTGGAAAAAGAAAAATTATTAATTATCCCCTTAGGTGGATTGGGAGAAATCGGGAAAAACATGACGGTTTTTCAGTATGGTGAGGATATAGTCATTCTCGACGCTGGACTAGCTTTCCCGGAAGATGACATGCTGGGAATCGATTTAGTTATTCCCGATATAACCTATTTGCTGGAGAATAAAGACAAAGTACGGGCGGTTGTATTAACGCATGGTCATGAAGATCATATTGGTGCACTATCGTATTTATTGAAGCAAATTAATGTGCCTGTCTATGGTACCCGTTTGGCTTTAGGGCTGGTAGAAGGCCGCTTGAAGGAGAACCGTGTACCTGAGTATTCCTTGATGCCGGTAAAGCATGGTGATGAAATTACGGCAGGTGCTTTCACGATTGGGTTTATTCGTGTAAGTCATTCCATACCTGATGCCAGCGGTTTGTATTTTAAGACTCCTGTTGGAACGGTTGTGCATACAGGCGATTTTAAGATTGATCAAACTCCTGTTGACGGAAAGGTAATGGATATTCACAAATTTGCTGAATTGGGTGACCGTGGCGTATTAGCACTTATGTCGGACAGTACTAACGCTGAACGTCCGGGCTACACCGAATCAGAACGGTCAGTGGGAATTGCTCTTGACAGTGCTTTCCGAGAAGCCAATGGGCGTGTCATTTTAGCGACTTTTGCCTCTAATGTATCACGTATTCAACAGGCGGTTAATGCGGCCTGCAAATATGACCGTAAGGTAGCGGTGCTTGGGCGCAGTATGATAAATGTTGTGTCTATTGCAATGGAGCTTGGATATTTGCAAGTTCCCGAAGGCGTGATTATTGATTCTGAAGAAATTAACCGTTATCGCGATAACCAGATGTTAATATTGACAACTGGCAGCCAGGGTGAGCCTATGGCTGGTCTAAGCCGTATGGCAACAAGCAATCACCGCAGCATTTCAATTATTCCTGGCGACACGGTCATTATTTCGGCGACTCCTATTCCGGGCAATGAGAAATCAGTAGGCAAAACGATTGACAGTCTCATGCGTTTAGGGGCCCATGTTGTATACGAAAGATCGGCAGGTATTCATGTTTCCGGCCACGCCAGCCAGGAAGAATTAAAATTAATGCTCAATCTGGTCCGGCCTAAATACTTCATTCCGGTCCATGGCGAGTATCGGATGCTCAGACAGCACGGGCAAATTGCTGAGAATATGGGCGTTGCCAAAGAAAATATTTTTGTTGGCGATAATGGACAAGTATTTGAATTCACGAAAAAGGGCGGGCGCAAAGCCGGCCGCGTAACTGCCGGAAAAGTATTCGTAGATGGTCTTGGCGTTGGTGATGTTGGCAATATTGTCATCCGGGACCGGCAGCAACTGTCCAAAGAGGGCGTGTTGATTGTTGTCTTAACGCTGGATAAACAACGGTGCTCCGTACTCTCCGGACCAGACCTGGTATCGCGTGGTTTTGTTTATGTCAGAGATTCGGAAGCCTTGATGAATGAAGCCCAAAACCGGGTAAAAACAGTACTTGACCGGTGCGAGGCAGGTAGTATAACTGAATGGTCGGTAATCAAATCCCAGGTTCGGGAAGTACTTGGCAAGTTCTTGTACGAGAAGACGGGGAGACGGCCGATGATATTACCCATCATCATGGAAGTGTGAGAAGCGGCCGCCGATAAGGCCCCATCTGCGTTGCACCCGCAAGGGGTAAGCCGAAGTTCTAAGGCACTGAAGCGCCAAGAACTTCGCATTTGGGGGCTGCGGCGCTCGCTTGCCGTACCCCCGCTGTACTGTCTGCGCTCACGTCCTCGCCCCCGCCTAGCAGCTGAGACCTTCTCGGCGGCCTGAGCCTGGAGGCAGAAGTAAGACGGGGTTGTGGCAGTTGGTGGTGAAGAGTCCCCCTGCGGGGTGCACAGACGGACATGGGGACATGGCCTCATTTGTCATTGCGAGGAGCGCAGCGACGTGGCAATCTCCTGTTTGTCTCCTGGTTTTCCTGGGGCAGCATGAGCAGTGGCAATCTCAGCTTTTTACTTCTGTAGCTTTATCGGCTTTCATAAGCGGGTAAGATTGAACTAATTACGCGGTAAACCAGGGTTCTTCTATACCCTGGTTTTTCTATATTTTACAGGCAGGAAAGACCCCTGTCTCATGGCGAATATTATAAGGTACGGTAAGGAGGGGTTGACTGTTGTTTTCCCATGAATCCGATATATTGCGCAAGCTTCGTTTAATAGAATGGTTGAAAGCTGAATTAGTGACTAACGTGGGGCAGGTGTATCAGGCTGTTGCCAAAAACAGTGAGCAGGCTATCGGCGATGCATTGGCATCGGTAGTAGTATCTTGCTATGTTCTCGGCAAACGGATGGGTATCGACTTTACTGCTCTGGACCAAGCTGTTTCACACAACGTTACCCACCATATCAAACAAGAACAGGAAGCGGAAAAATGGTTTGGCGACTATAGTGAGTTACAGCGTCATTTCCGCCGGAAAGGGTGAATTCATGCAGCGTCATACACAAATAAAACCAATGGTAGAAGCAGGTATTCTGGCTTCCATTGCTATTATGTTCGCCTTTATCAGCGCTTATCTTCCCGTAGTGGGAACGTTTATCCATCTCATCTGGCCGGTTCCCATCATTTTGCTGGGAGTTAGGCATGGCGTGAAGTGGAGTACGCTGGCCACGGTCGTTGCCGGCATTCTGATTGCTGTGCTGCTCCACCCTCTGCATGCTGTTTCGGTAGTGGTAGGATTTGGCCTTACCGGCATTGTGCTGGGCCATGGACTCCGGGAAAAGTTTAATCCTGCCAAAACATTGCTATGGGGGTCAGCCGCTTCACTTGTTTCTTCGGCGGCAGTGGTCGGCATCAGTATGGTAATATTGGGTGCAAATCCCTTTAATCTCCAGCAGGATGCGATGGCTAAAGCGATGGAACAGGCGATGGATTTTTACCGCCAGATGGGAATGAAAGAAGAAGACCTGCAGCAAATGACCACTACCATGGGAGCAGTTATGGAACTGCTGAAAATTATTTTGCCGGCAGGCTTTGCCCTCGCTGCAGTGGTAACGGCTTATCTGAATTTTACGGTAGCAAAAATAGTGCTCAAAAAACTGGGGCATTATGTGGAGCCCTTTCCACCTTTTCGGGAATGGCAAATGCCCAAGATCGCACTTTATACCTTTGTTGTGGCAGTACTTGCCATGTATTGGGGCCACTCGCGTGAAATTACCTGGCTTTATACGGTTGGCGTCAATGTACAAATGATTTCTATGATTTTCCTTATCGTACAAGGATTGGCGTTATTTTACTACCTTGCCGATAAATACAAATTGTCAAGGTTGGTTCGGGGTATTATACTGTTCTTAGTATTTACAAATGGTATCATACTGCAAGTTATCATATTTGCCGGAGCTTTTGATATGGCAATGAATTACCGTCAATTGCGAAATCGGGACATGTCCGATTAGGGGGTATCACTATGCCGCAAGGTCCGTCCTTCTGGTTTGATACGCGAATTTATCTTGCCGTAGTTGCAGCGTTGCTGGTGGTTGTTGCTTTTTACAATCACTATTTGGCTGTACTGGGAATCGTTTTGCTGTATGCTCTCTTTCTATATGGCCGGGACCGGCATATGGAACGGCGAAAAGCCTTGTCCGAATATATTGAGTCGATGACTCATAATATTGATCAGGCTTCGGCATACGCTTTGCAAAATTTACCTTTAGCCATTGCAATTGTTGATGAAAAGGGGCAGCTGTACTGGTCCAACGGTGTATTGACCGACTGGATGGGGGATGTGCTCCCCGGGCAATCTCTGTTTGATGCTCTGCCTACTTTGGAGGTAGAGAAGATATGGGGAAAATATGGAGTATTTACTGAAAAGAGCGGTCTTAAGCACTATCAGATTATCCATAAGCCGCTGGAAGCCGACAAGGCGGGCGGCCAGACATTCTTGATTCTGTACATCAGTGACATAACACGAAGCGAAACGATTAAAGCCGAATGCCAGGGTGCCATGCCTGCATTTGCCTATATTCAGATCGATAATTATGATGATGTGCTGAAAGGACTGAATGATACTCAGCGGACAGCCATTCTCGCTGAAGTAAACCGCCAACTGGTGGATTTAGTGGCGGGGCTATCCGGTTTCGTCAAGCAATATGGTGAAGATACGTATGTAGCTATCTTTAGCAGAATGGCTCTGATTAAGCTGATGGAAACACGGTTCGAAATTCTTGATAAAATCCGGGCTATTCATGGCGGCAACAAAATCCCGGTTACGCTTAGCCTGGGAGTTGCGGCTGATGAGCCGTCTATTGCAACACTTGCACAACGAGCGCAGGCCGGTCTTGATTTGGCCCTCGGCCGTGGTGGTGATCAGGCTGCTGTTCACGTGGACGGCAAAATGCAGTTTTATGGCGGTAAAGCCAAGGCTGTAGAGAAGAACACCCGCGTCAAGGCCCGGATTGTTTCGCAGGCTATCCGGGAACTGGTGGAAGACAGTGAGCTAGTATTGGTTATGGGCCATGGCGGCGAAGACTTTGACAGTCTGGGAGCTGCTTTAGGAGTTGCGAAAATGGCCCGGCATGACGGACGCCGCATTCATGTTGTGGTCAGTCAGCCCGGCGTGGCAGTTAATAAATTACAAGAGCTGCTGCCCGACTACGAAGGGTATGAACATGTTTTCATTACACCTTCCCAGGCAGATGCGCTTGTAGATGAACGAACATTGCTCTTTGTAGTTGACACTCATCGCCCTGAGATGACAGCTGCTCCTGACTTACTAACCCGTACGGAGCGAACGGTGGTTATCGACCATCACCGGCGCTCGGAAGTGTTTATTTCTAATCCGCTGCTGGTTTATCTCGAACCGTCAGCCTCTTCAACCAGTGAATTGGTCACTGAGCTTATCCAGTACTATGATGATAATATTGATCTTACCCGGTTGGAAGCATCTGCTTTATATGCCGGTATTGTAGTAGACACAAAAAACTTTGCCGTACAGACAGGAGTCCGTACTTTTGAAGCAGCCTCGTATTTGCGGCGGGCCGGCGCAGACCCCACCTTGGTGCGGCAGCTGTTCCGCGTCGACTTTGATACTCTTCGCGCCAGAGCGGAGATTTTAAGCAATACTGAAATGCTGCCTGGCGGTGTCGTAGTGGCACTGTGTCCGCAAGAAGCGAAAAATCCGCAGATTGCGGCGGCTCAGGTGGCCGATATGTTGCTTACCATTGAAGGAGCCCGAGTTAGTTTTGTACTATTCCACATGGAAGATAACGGTGTAGGAGTAAGTGCACGCTCACAGGGAGATATCAATGTTCAGGTGATTATGGAGCAAATGGGTGGTGGCGGTCATCAAACGGTAGCCGGTGCTCAATTAAAAAATATCGGTTTTACAGAGGCGCGAGCCCAGATAGTAGAACTGATTAACAACTATATACAGGAGAGTGATACTCATGAAGGTAATTCTGCAGCAAGAAGTAAAAAAACTTGGTAAAAAAGGTGACGTCTTAGAAGTATCTGAAGGTTATGGCCGCAACTACCTGTTGCCGCAAAAACTAGCGATTGAAGCTACAGCTGCTAATGTTAATTCCATTAGTCAGCAAAAAGCAGCTGAAGCGCATAAACAGCAGCGAGCAAATGACGAGGCACATGTATTAGCAAGTCAGCTTTCAAAAGTATCAGTCAAAATCCTGGTAAAAACAGGCGAGGGCGGTAAAGTGTTTGGTTCTGTAACCGCCAAAGATATCAGCGAAGCACTGCAAAAACAATATGACATTGATATAGATAAGCGTAAAATTGAATTGAAAGAAGCCATTAAATCAGTTGGCAGCTATCCCGTCGTAATTCGTATTCACCCTGAAATTACGACAAAAATTGAAGTACAGGTGGCAAGTAACTAAAAGCAGCTCAATAGAATAATTTGCTTTGAGCCACGCCTTCTATTAATCGGCCTTATTAGAAAGGGTTAAAAACATGAAAGATTTCTTCAATAAACTTGTCCGTCGCGAAACACGAATAGTGCGAGCGGCCGATGACGAACTAAAACGCCAGGTTTCCGCCCTTTATGGGCTTTATGCGGGATTGATTGGTGCCGAAAAGGTAGTGCTCAAAGCAGGCAAGCTGGATGCATTGGATCTTATGCGTTCTGAAGATGTAGGCGAGCGTATATTGGCATTACAGAAGCTCGTATTTGAAGACCCTACAGTGGATAAAGTTCCTACTGCTCAGGAGATTCCGGATATCTTGGATGAAATTGAAGATGAGTTGGCAGACCTCATGGCCCGCCGGACCGTAGAAGACAAGATTGAGAAGAAAATTGCCGAGAAGATGGAAGAACGGCACCAAGAGTATATCAAAGAAATAAAAATGCAAGTATTAAAAGAAGAGCATAACGTCGAGAATCCACAGACACTTAAGAAATATGCCATGCTGGAAATGCTTGATCAGAAGAAACTGACTAAATCGGCGATGGAATTGCTCCGGCCTGGTACGTTAAATGAAATTGTCGGGCAAGAACGGGCCGTCGAAGCGCTTAGAGCTAAATTGGCATCTCCTTATCCGCAGCATCTCATTCTCTATGGACCACCTGGTATTGGTAAAACAACAGCTGCGCGGTTAGTGTTGGAAGAAGCCAAGAAACTGAAGTTTACGCCCTTTGCGCCGGAGGCAACCTTTGTGGAAGCAGACGGAACAACATTGCGCTGGGACTCGCGGGATATGACCAATCCACTGCTCGGTTCTGTCCATGACCCGATTTATCAGGGGGCGCGCAAAGACCTGGCTGATACCGGTATCCCCGAACCAAAACCAGGTCTGGTAACCGATGCTCATGGCGGGATCTTATTCATCGATGAAATCGGTGAAATGGACCCTATGCTGCAAAATAAGCTGCTAAAGGTGCTAGAGGATAAACGGGTGTTTTTTGATTCGGCCTATTATGATCCATCAGACCCAAATGTGCCGAAATACATCAAAAAATTATTTGAAGAAGGGGCTCCGGCTGACTTTATTCTGATTGGTGCCACAACCCGTGATTCTTCCGACATTAATCCGGCAATCCGTTCCCGGTGTGCAGAAATTTATTTTGAGCCTCTTACCCCTAAACATATTGAGGAAATTATCTTCAATGCGGCACGCAAACTGGAAGTAAGCATTGATCCTGATGTGCCCCGTCTCATCAGTGATTATACCATTGAAGGCCGAAAAGCTATCAATATTCTAGCGGATGCCTATGGTATCGCCTTATATCGCGTCCAGGAAGATCAACAAGTAACCATTACCTGCGAGGACGTGTACCGCGTTGTACAGGTTAGCCGGTTGACACCTTTCGTAAGCCATAAGGCTTCAGCCAAGCCGGAAATCGGCCGGGTATTTGGTCTTGGTGTTGCAGGCTACCTGGGCTCAGTTATTGAAATTGAAGCGGTAGCCTTTCCTTCTACAGATAAAGGCAAAGGTTCCATGCGGTTTAATGATACTGCCGGTTCGATGGCTAAGGACTCAGTGTTTAATGCCGCCGCAGTAGTGCGGAAAATTACCGGTGAGGATTTGGCTAACTACGATATTCATGTCAACATTATTGGCGGTGGACGCATTGATGGCCCCTCAGCAGGTACTGCTATTCTGACGGCTATCATTTCAGCTATTACCGGTAAAGCCATTCGTCAGGATGTGGCTGTTACCGGCGAAATCTCCATCCAAGGAAAAGTAAAAGCTGTTGGCGGTGTCTTTGAAAAGGCATATGGAGCCAAACAAGCAGGCATTACAACGGTGGTTATCCCTAAGGAAAATGACAAAGATATTCCTGCCGGTCATTTGGGATTGGATATTCGCCCGGTAGAGCAGGTAGAAGATGCTTTAGCCATATTGTTCGGCGAAGAGCAGCAAGAAGTTAGCGCCTAAGAGCAAATGATATAGAGCAATAAAAAAGTTAGTAACGTTATGTTGAAGATCTGGCAGAAAAGGTTCAACTGCAAAAGCAGATGGACCTTTTTGCCAGTTTCATTGGGAGAGATAGTTGTGTTAGATCGCGTACCGCCGCAGAGCGTCGAGGCTGAGCAATCCGTTCTCGGTGCAATGCTTATTGAAAAAGAAGCTATATCCAAAGTAGCTGAAATGCTTCAGCCTGAAGATTTTTATCGTGAAGCACACCGGCTGGTATATCAAGCTGTCCAAAGTCTCTTTAACCGCAATGAAGCAGTGGATATTATTACTGTTACTGAGCAGTTGCGTAAAGAAGACAAACTGGAGGCCGCCGGTGGCATTGCCTATGTTACTTCCCTGGCTAACGCCATGCCGACAGCGGCGAATGTTATGTATCATGCCCGGATCGTGGAAGAAAAAGCGCTGCTGCGGGGCCTTATAACCACGGCTACCCACATTGCCGGGATGGGTTATGATGCTAATGAAGAAGTAGAGCATATACTTGATCAGGCAGAAAAAATGATGCTTGGTGTAGCTGGCCGTAAAGTTGGCCAAGCGTTTTCACCTATTAAAGATATCGTCAGCAAGGCTATGGAAAAGATTGAACAGCTCTACCAGTCCAAAGGCGGCATTACCGGTGTAGCTACCGGCTTTAAGGATTTGGACCGCCTTACATCGGGCCTGCAGCCTTCTGATCTCATTTTGGTAGCTGCCCGTCCCAGTATGGGTAAAACGGCCTTTACGCTTAATATTGCTTCCAATATTGCGTTGAGAGAGAAAAAAGCCGTTGCCTTCTTTTCTTTGGAAATGTCGAAGGAACAATTGGTTCAGCGTATGATTTGTGCGGAAGCTGCCATTGATGCTTCACGTCTGCGCATTGGCGACTTGTCTGACAGCGACTGGCCTAAGCTGATTAATGCCTGTACCCGCCTCTATGAGGCACCCGTCTTTATTGATGATACTGCCGGTATCACGGTAGTGGAAATGCGCTCCAAGGCTAGGCGCCTAAAAATCGAGCATGATCTCAAGCTTATCATTATTGACTACTTGCAATTAATGCAGGGCAGCGGCAGCAAGGGTGGCGAGAATCGCCAACAGGAAATTTCGGAAATTTCCCGTTCATTAAAAGCGCTGGCGAGAGAGCTGAATGTACCGATTATTGCATTGTCGCAGCTTAGCCGTAGTGTTGAGTCCCGGCAAGTAAAGAAACCGATGCTCAGTGACCTGCGCGAATCAGGATCTTTGGAGCAGGACGCTGACATTGTGGCTTTTCTGTACCGGGAAGACTATTATGACCCCGATACGGACAAGAAAAACATTACCGAAATCATTATCGCCAAACACCGTAACGGCCCGGTTGATACGGTACAGTTATTCTTCCATAAGCAATTTACTAAGTTTAGTGATTTGTCGAAAATGCCGGGATAAAGGCGTATGTCTAAATCAATGACAACTAAATTACAGCAGCCAGCATTTCTACGATGATAGCGGTTGTTGTTTACTAAAGAAAGAAAAGCTGCCTGCTAATGGCAGCTTTTCTTGTATTTACGGCACAGTGTACTTTCGTTCGCTTATCCTAGTATCGTCTAGTTAGGATAATAGCTTGACAGAGAAACCTAGGTTTATTATAATTAATTTGATATTCAAACTATAAGTTAATAATACAATTTGAAATTTAAAATAAAAGGAGAGACTTAATGGAAAATCTTGATGAGTTGACTCATGAATTGTTTACTTTTTTTAACGGGTTTTCGTCATGGGAGAATTCGGTGATACGGTCAAGCGACTTAACGGTAGCGGAAGCGCACGCGATTGAGATTCTTGGTACATACGGACAGATGAATATGCGGAGCCTGGCCCAAAAATCGGGAGTGACAACAGGTACGACTACCGTGACGGTTGACCGATTGGAAAAAAAGCAGTATGCCACCAGGGAGGCTCTCAAAGAAGACCGGCGGGTGTATTTGATTACCTTGACGCCAAAAGGGCGACAGGCCTTTGAAGAGCATCACCAGTACCATACCAAGCTAACGGAACAGGTGGTTGCGGCGTTGTCTGAGGAAGAAAGTGAGCAATTGGTGAGGCTTTTAAGAAAGGTCAATGCCGAGGCGTTCTAATTTGACATAGGGAAGGAGATCAGAAGCAATGAGCGGTGTCGCTGTGGCTGAGAGCGGCCTTGATAGGTCTTTTCGTGAGTTTTGGGAACGTCATGGCGCGGTGCTGACGACCGTTTTAAGTGCGGTTTTGGCAATAGCGGCATGGCAGGCAGGGGCGCGTGGCTGGAGTGCTATGGAGATACCTTTATATGTAGCTGCCTATGGGATCGGAGGGTACCGGAAAGCATGGGAAGGACTGCAAACGCTCATTCAGGAACGTGATCTGGATGTGGACCTGCTTATGGTTATTGCCGCTCTTGGTGCGGCCAGTATCGGCTATTGGCAGGACGGTGCAATATTAATCTTTATTTTTGCGTTAAGCGGTGCTCTTGAAGGTTATACAATGGAGAAAACCAAGCAGGATATTCAGTCCATTATGAAGCTTCGTCCAGAGAAGGCGCTTGTTCTGCGGGATCAAACGGAGCTGCAGGTAAAGGTGGAAGAACTGCAGCAGGGTGATCTGATATTAGTTAAACCAGGTGAAAGGATTGCGGCTGATGGGGTGATTAGGGAAGGCTATTCCGCTGTCAACCAGTCTTCCATAACGGGAGAGTCCCTTCCGGTGGATAAAGGAAGGGGCGACGAAGTATTTGCCGGGACAATCAACGGGCAAGGGGCTTTAACGATTGAAGTGACCAAGCCGGCAGAAGCAACATTGCTAGCTAAAATTATCCGGTTAGTGCAGGAGGCACAGAGTGAAATGCCTCCTAGCCAGTTGTTTGTCGAACGGTTTAAGGGAATTTATGCTAAGGTGGTTGTTGGTGCTGCCGTTTTGCTGCTGATTGTACCACCCTATGGGCTAGGCTGGACATGGGATCAGACGATTTACCGGGCAATGATTTTCTTGGTAGTTGCTTCACCGTGCGCCTTGGTATCATCCATTATGCCGGCGATTTTGTCCGGCATTTCCAATGGCGCCCGCCAGGGAATTTTGTTTAAAGGCGGCGTTCATTTAGAAAATATCGGAGACATTAAGGTTGTTGCTTTTGACAAGACGGGTACATTGACGGAAGGCAAACCGAAAGTGACCGATATTATCCCCTTTATGGCCCAGAGCGAGGGTGAATTATTACGTCTTACGGCAGCATTGGAAACTTTGTCAGAGCATCCTATTGCCAAAGCCATTGTGCAGAGCGCTAAGGCTAAAGGACTAGAGCTGCCCAAAGCGTCAGAATTGCAAGCCATACCTGGAGTGGGAGTTCATGGCTTGGTCAATAACGAAGAGTTTCGCATTGGCAACTTGGACTGCCTGAACGAGCAGATCTTGTCTAGTGAACAGCGGCAGATTATTGAGCGGCTTGAGCAGCAGGGAAAAACAATTATTTATGTTCAGTCAGCCAATACTTTACAAGGCTTGATAGCCATACAGGACGTCTTGCGTCCCCAAGCCAAGGCTGCTGTCCGGGCATTACGGCAAATGGGGATTAAGATTGTCATGCTTACCGGTGACAATCTCTCTACAGCACGGGCGCTTAGTGCGCAAGCAGGCGTCGATGAAGTATATGCCCGGCTTTTCCCCGAGCAAAAGGTTGAGATTGTTAAAAAACTCGCTGCTCAATATGGAAAAGTAGCTATGGTTGGTGATGGAGTTAATGATGCTCCGGCTTTAGCCACTGCCTCTGTTGGGATTGCTATGGGTGCTGCCGGGACGGATGTAGCGCTGGAGACAGCTAATGTTGTGCTTATGGCAGATGATATAACAAAGGTTTCTTATGCTATTGCCTTGGGGCGGCGCACCAAGCGGGTGGTGAAGCAGAATATTATTTTTGCAATGGCTGTTGTATTGCTATTAGTAGCCGGAACTTTTATGGACGGCGTAACTTTGCCTTTTGGCGTTATCGGCCATGAGGGAAGTACTTTGCTGGTTATTGCAAGCGGACTTCGTTTGCTACGGTAAATGGAATTTTCATCAAATCTTAACAATTTCTTCATCCAGATATACATAAAGGTATTATATACTGGGAGTACCCCTTGGTACTCATACTAGTTGGGGACTAACCGGTAATACGCGAGTGGTCCTGCAACGGCAGTTCCGGCATTTAGTTGTGCCGGAACTTTTTTGTCCGCAAAATTACTTACTACGGCATGTTCATTAGTATTAAAATTCATCATTTCTTCAATATCTCTTCACAACTTATTCATACGTACCCTGTATAGTTAAGAGCAAGTCAATCTTAGGGTTCCAGCCCTATCGTTAAATATTGTGGACGGCAGAGAAAAGGAGGCACTATGGATACAGGAAAATGGATTAAAGAGAAGACATTGGTTCTGGCAAGCATCATGACTTTGCTGGTAACCGCTCCGTCCCTGGCAGCGGAGAATCAGGAGCTGCTGACGCTAAAACAAGTGGTGGATGAT
>Ga0366774_1084_pt1 | contig 15350 bp, 12 predicted proteins | sample BONcelHN113001D9_FD_207068 | JGI IMG/M metagenome (GOLD analysis project Ga0366774, IMG submission 207068) | Enriched cells from coal bed in the Powder River Basin, Montana, United States - BONCAT cells N11 rep2 HSBNCT.N11.300.1.D9 ...
TCTTCTGTTTGCAAGGGAAATGGACGGCGCATTTCTGCAAAATATCAATGAAATACTGGACACAAAACTAAGCCTTGGCAGTATCGAAAATATGAAAGCAGCCAATATCGGGGTTTCCGTGACTACAAGTTCAGACAGCGTCAGTGCAACCGCCCCGCTCTACGATATTTTGGGAAACCCTGTTTTATATCTGACGGTTCAAAGCGACAGGCATATCTTTACGACATTTATGGATACGGCCGGCAATATATCCCTTATATATATTCTGACACTTATTTTATCTATCGTACTGCTGTATTATTTGATAAGCGTGTTTTTAACAAAGCCTGTTGTGCGTATAGGGAAAGCATTGTCTGAAATCCAGCCGGAGGATGAGGACAGCATTCAACTGATAGAATTACAGGGAAACAACGAAATTTCCGATATGGCAAAAGGAATCAACAGGCTCCTCGGCCGGGTTGCAATTAACCTTGAAAAAGAAAAAAAGGAAAAAGACGACATACTCTTCGCCAGTTACCACGATATATTGACAGGCCTCTATAACAGAAGGTTTATTGAAGAGGAATTCAAGCGTCTGGATACGAAAAGGCAATACCCCCTCGCCATTCTCATGGGAGACGTAAACGGTTTAAAGCTTATCAACGACGCTTTCGGCCATCTCGAAGGCGACCGTGTGCTGCGTAAAATCGCAAATGTAATAAAGAGCTCCTGCCGCACCGAGGACATCGTAGCCCGGTGGGGCGGCGACGAATACCTGGCGCTTATCCCCAAAACGTCGGAAGACGCGTTGGCCGAGATAGGCAAAAGGATAAAGCATGCATGCTCCATATTGAGCAAAAGCGATTTTTCCATATCCATCGCACTCGGTTTCGCAACCAAGGAACATCCCGGAAAAACCCTGGACGATCTCATTAAAGAAGCTGAAAACATGATGTACGATCAGAAAATGCTGGAGCACTTCAGCTCAAAAAGCGCTATTATCGATTCCATCATGCAGACACTTCAAATAAGAAGCCATGAGTCCCAGGAGCATGCTTCGCGTCTGAAGCGGCTGGCCATGCATATCGCGGACGAAATAAACCTTTCCGAGCATGACAAGCATGAGCTTTCTCTCGTGGCTGTGCTGCACGACATCGGAAAAATCTCTATCAAAGACAGCATTATCAATAAAAAAGGCCCTTTGACGGAAAGCGAATGGAAGGAAATAAGGAAGCATCCCGAGATCGGCTACCGCATCCTGCAGAATCTTCCCGACCTTGTTCATATATCCAACTATGTGCTTTTGCATCATGAAAAGTGGGACGGTACAGGATACCCAAAAGGCTTAAAAGGAGAAGAAATTCCGCTGCTTAGCAGGATCATCTCAGTTGTCGACGCATATGACGCCATGACAAATAACAGAAGCTACCGGGAGGCCTTGAGCATGGAGGATGCTTGCCGGGAAATAATTAAATACTCGGGTACGCAATTCGATCCGGATATCGCGAATAGATTTGTATTCAGCAATGTGATTGAGAACTTTTACAATGAGGAAAACGCGAATACCCAAAAGAAAAGCTCATTTTTCTAAACCTGCCGGTATCCGTTCATAATATTTTTGAATATTTCGGCGCTGGAAGGCGGCGTATAGGTGATCGCGTCCGCACCGGCTTCTATCGTCTGCAGGATGGTCTCGTCATTCGGTCCGCCCGTAGCGATTACAGGCGCATCGGGATACATATCCTTTATCCGCTTTACGATTTCGGGCGTTTTTGAAGCGCCCGAAACATTCAGTATGGAAGCACCGGCAGAAAGCCTTCCGCCGAAATCCTCGTCCGGTTTGACGACTGTCACAAGAACCGGTATGTCGATCTTCTGACTTAGTTTTAAAATCACTTCGTTGCTTGTTGGCGCGTTGACTACAACGCCTATAGCGCCCCGGAATTCCGCATCGAGTGCAAGGTCGATGACTCTGTCCCCTCTCGTAATGCCGCCGCCGACGCCGCAGAATACGGGCTTGTCCGCCGCCGTCATAACCGCGGCCGTGATGACCGGAAGGGGCGTGAAAGGATAAACCGCTATAACGGCATCCGCATTCGTATTGCGGATAATGGCTACATCCGTGGAAAAAACGGCGGAGCGTATCAGCCTTCCGAAAATACGTATCCCCGGCGCTTTTAATACGGCCTCAGGCAGCCGGATCATATGTTTACGCAGAACGCCTTCGAATTCCTTGTTTATAGTTGCCACAAAGATTACCTCGAACAGCAAAAGAATGGTTCTATTATAGACAAGAATTATGGTTTTGAAAATACAAATCTGACTTCAAACGGAAAAGCAGGCCAATCCCCGGTTTCGATATTGTATTTAACAAGCAATGCGCTAAAATCGCCTGCAGCAGTCTCCGGCAATACAAAGCCGATGCTTTCCACGTTCGTTTCGTCTGTAGTATTACGCTCTGCAATGCCGTATTTTTGCACAAACTCCCCGAGGTCTGCAAAAAACGCATCCCATTCCGATTCGGGAATCGTGTACCTTACGTCCGACCCGAATGTATCCGCGTCCCCGGTCCTTTCCACTGCCGTACTTTCGTTGCTCCCGGCTGCTGTCTTTTCGCCGTTTTCAGCCGCAGATGCAGCTGGCGCCGAATCTGAAGCGGGAGCAGAAGAAGACGCGGGTTCGGGGCTGGGCATCGCCGCTTCCATCAGTGGTGCGCCCTCCGAAGGAGCCTCTTGTATCATCATCTTGGGCGCTTCCTCAGCCATATCGTAAGCCTCTGCGGGTGCGGGCGCGGCCTGCGGGGCCATCTCCCCCACAGGCGGATTCGACGTATACAAATACCAGCCGATCCCCAGCGTTACCACGACCGCGGCCGCTATGGCCACGGCCCGCTTTACGAGAGCCGGTCTTTTTTCCTGCCGCAATTCGTCTTTCGCCTTCTTTATGGCGCCGGGGAGAAGCCCGGCGGGCGGTTCGGCCTGCGGCATATTTTTTAAAAGCTCTTTCAAAAGCTCGGATCTTTTCAATTCCTCCGCGCAATGCGGACACGTCTTAATATGCGAAATAAGCTCGAATTGCCTTTCGCTATCCAGCCGGCCGTCGATATATTCGTTTATCAGCATTTTCGCCATTTCGCAGTTCATACTTAAGACACCTGATTTTGCTGTATTCTTTCTATAATAATGACGGGTGCAAGCGTCTAAATGTTCCCGTTACACATATGCATTTTTAACCACATTTTGAATATCCGCATTCGCGGCATACCACACAGCCGCTTTCCCTGCTTAAACGCCCGCCGCATTCGGGGCAGGTATCCTTTATTTCCTGCGGTTTGTTTTTTTGATACGGTTCAGCCGGGGATTCGAATATCTCGCCGTCTGAAAACATCTTCTCGCGCATTTTAACGGCCTTTTCCAGTACCCGGCCGATTGCGTCCGGGCAGGACAAAACCGTTAAGCCCTCCTTGCGGAGCGTTGAATGGCAGCGTATGCCGCGCAGCTGCTCCGTTACCTCCTGCACATCGATCCCCGAGCGCAGGGAGAGGGATGCAAGCCTGCTGGTGGCTTCGGACTGCGACGGACAGCCGCCGGCCCTTCCGAGGTTGGTGAAAACCTCGCAGATTCCCTTTTCATCGAAATTCACCGTTACATACAGGTTTCCGCAGCCTATTCTCACCTTTTCCGTCATGCCGAAGGTCGTTTTCGGACGCTGCCTGGGTGATATGGAGTCGGCGGTCTTGGTATTGACCCCTCCGACATTTAAGACCTGGGCATCGCGGCTTTTGTCCCGGTAGATTGTGACGCCTTTGCATCCGAGCTCATATGCCTTCAAAAATACGCTTTTGACCTCCGCCCTGGAAGCTTCCTGCGGGAAATTCAGCGTCTTCGAAACGGCATTGTCCGTATACCTTTGGAATGCCGCCTGTATGCGTATATGGTACTCCGGCGGCACGTCGTGCGCCGTTACAAATACCTTGCGGACTTCGGACGGTATCTCCCGAAGGGCGCCGATACTGGCCCTGGCCGCGATTTTTTGCATGAGCTTTTCGGAGTAAAATCCGTTTGTCTCCGCAATTTCTTTAAAATATGGATGCACCTCTGTAAAAGTGCTGTCCATTACGTTTCGTATGTAGGAGAGCGCGAAAACGGGCTCTATCCCGCTGGATGCGCCGCAGATGATGGATATCGTACCGGTTGGCGCTATGGTCGTTACCGTGGCGTTTCGCCGCTTCTTCCCGGAGCTTTTATATACGCTTTTATTATACAGCGGGAAATTCCCCCTGCTCCTCGCGAGCTCGCTGGAGCTTTCCGCGGCCGTCTCGTGTATGAATGCCATTACTTCATCCGCCGTCTTTACGGCCTCGTCGGAATTGTACGGTATTTTCAAACGGTAGAGCATATCCGCGAACCCCATAACGCCAAGGCCGATCTTTCTCGTCTGCTTCGTCGTCTTTTCGATCAGGGCCAGCGGGTAGGTGTTTACGTCTATGACATTATCCAGGAAATGCACGGCGGTTTTAACCGCTTTTTTCAAACCTTCGTAGTCTATCCGGCCCCCTTGCGCGAACGCGCTTAAATTGACAGAGCCCAGATTGCAGCTTTCATTCGGCAAAAGCGGCTGTTCTCCGCAGGGGTTCGTGCTTTCGATAGCGCCTTGCGAGGGCACCGGATTGTTCGCGTTCATCCTGTCCAGGAAAACGATGCCCGGTTCGCCGTTCGTCCAGGCCATTTCGGTTATCAGATCGAAAACCTCGGCGGCGTTTAACCTGCCTGCCGGCGCGTTTGTCCTGGGGTCGATGAGGTCGTAATCCTCTTTTTTGGCTAATGCCTCCATAAAGCTGTCCGTAACGCCTACGCTGATATTGAAATTCGTAAGTTCGCTCATATTCTTCTTGCACTGTATGAATTCCAGTATGTCGGGATGATCCACCCGAAGCAGACCCATGTTTGCGCCGCGGCGCGTACCGCCCTGTTTGACCGCCTCCGTAGCGGCGTTAAAAACGCGCATGAAGCTTACCGGCCCGCTGGCGGCTCCGCCCGTAGACCGCACCGAAGCACCTGCCGGGCGCAGGCGCGAGAAGGAAAAGCCGGTTCCCCCGCCGCTTTTATGTATGAGCGCGGCGTTTTTCAGCGTTTCGAATATGGCCTCCATGCTGTCCTCCACAGGCAGCACGAAGCAGGCGGAAAGCTGCCCCGCTTCCTTGCCCGCATTCATCAGCGTGGGAGAATTGGGCATGAATTTGAGTTCGGCCATCAGCGAGAAGAATTCCTCCTCCGTTCTGGCCACGTCCGCGCCGCTGTCGTAATTGCGGTCGGCTTCGGCCACCGCTCTTGCTACCCGGCGGAAGAGCCCTTCCGGCGTTTCCAGTACTTTTCCGTTTTCTTCTTTGATTAGATAGCGTTTTTCCAATACTTTTACTGCATTTTCACTTAAGTTCATTCAAGAACCCCCTTATGTCGTACGCTTTTGATAAAACAATTCTTCAAAAAGAGGGATGATGTTTTCTTCCGAAGAGGTATAAAAACGTATGCTTCCCTCTTTATCCAAATCGTTTAATATTCCATTTTCCTCGAGGACCCTTTTTAACTGGCGGACAGTTCCGCCGTTGCCGTCGAATATCCGCCGCATCCCTTTAAAATGTGCTTTCGCGTGTTTTTCTATATTTTCCCGTATAAATGTATAATGCGTGCAGCCGAGCACGATTGCGTCTATTTCCATTCCGTCGAATCCCTTAAGCTTGTTTTCTAAATAGCTGTCTATATCCGGTGAATCGAAATCGCCCTTTTCGATGATCTCCACCAGTCCCGGGCAGCCTGCGCTTATTATCTTTTCCGTTTTTCCCACCGTTTCTAAGAGTTTCTTGTAGCGCTGCTGGTTTATAGTGGCGGGCGTCGCCAGCACGAGTATGGTCCCATTCCCGGCAGCGGCCACCGCGGGTTTTACGGCGGGCTCCATGCTTACGACAGGTATATTGTATTTCTCCCGCATCAGCAGCACGGCCGCGCTTGTAGCCGTATTGCAGGCCATTACAATGGCCTTTACTCCCCGGCGGTAGAGAAATTCGCCGCAGGCCAGCGTCAGATCCTTGATTTCTTCTTCCGTTTTTTCCCCGTACGGGGCGTTTTTATTATCTCCAAAATATATAAAGCTTTCAAAAGGCATCGTTTCAAATGCTTCTTTTAAAACGGATATCCCCCCTATGCCCGAATCAAAAAAGCCGACAGGTGAATTTTTATCGCTCATAGCTGCCCCTTGTACTTATTTTATCGTATACATCATACCACAATTAAGGAAATGTAAAAATAAAAAATTATAGCGATAAAAAAACTTCATGCAGCTTTTTCCTTGGGATCAGCTGCACGAAGTTTGATTCGCTAGGAATTTATTACTGCAGTTTGATAACTTCGCTGATGGCTTTGACCAAATACTGCATCGTATTTTCCGCCTCTTCCAGCGTGTTGCCGTTGTGCCCGACCTCAATCAGCATACACATGTCGGACATGTACTGGTTGTAGCTTCTGATCTCCTTTACGCGGACTTTTCGCGTAAAGCCTTTTTTAATCCCCTCCAGTTTGGAAGTGATCGCGTTGGCCAGCTTGTAAGACCCCTTCCAGTCCGGTTTGATGGAGGAGCTTTTGCCCATGCCTACCACAAACATGATCTTGGCGCATCTCTTGCCGTCGATGATAACGACGTCGTCTTTATCGGAGGATGCATCGCGGTGGAGGTCTATATACACACGAAGTGATTTATTTTTCTCCGCATATTTTTTCATGGTCTTTAAGGAACGGCTGTAGGAGCTGTTTAACTCCGGCGGCTCATGGTTCGTCTTGTCGTGCAGCACGATGAATCCGGATTTCTCCAGTTCCTTTTGAAGCACGTCGCCTACTTTTACGACGCTCTTTGTTTTATCCTTCGTACGGCAGTTTCCAATAGCGACATATTTGGAATCCTTGGTCTGCCGGTAGGCCTCCTGTGTATGCGTATGATATATGAGTACCTGCGCGCCTGTTCCGGAAATCACGGTTTCCTTCTTTTCTTCCTGCTCTATCCTGTTTATCTCCAGCTGGATCTCCTCGGACAAATCCTCCGGCGCGGTTTCGTCCTCCATCAGTTTCTCTATGTCTTCCGCTATGTATTCCGTACCGTAGATAAAAGGCATTTCCCGGGAGAGAAGCGTTTTATAGCTGAATATAGACCGTGAGAGTATCTCGAGGAGCGACGGCGGCGTCTCTTCATCCCCGTCCTGCCCTGCGCCAGCCTCTTCCACAGTCAAAGGCAGCACATCTCCGGTTTCGGAAGGAGCTGCGCTTTGCACCGCTTCCCCCTGCACGGTCGTTTGGGACATAACGGAAACCACGTCCTGGGCGGAGGCGGCCTCCGAAGGGCTTTTATTGAGCGCGCGCGCAGAAGTCATTTGGTCCAGATTCAAGAAATCGGTGATATCGGCACTTTTCGATGAACTGCCCGTATTGGAAACGCTTGCGGCAGGCTCTGTGGTCTGCATCGTTTTTGGAAAAGCGATACCTATGCAAAAGAAAATTATAAGCGCCGTTAATCCCGCCGCCAATACATTGAACGTAAATTTTTTGACCCATTGAACTATTTCTTTTATCATATCAAGACGCCCCTCAAGGCTTTCTTCCGTGCTTTTTTAAGTTTTTACGCAGCACAATTATATATAATGTCAAAGTTTATATATTTATGTTATATTATATCGAACTTTATTTTACAATTATTAATTTTTTATTACAATCCATACGTTTTATTTTATTTCCTTTAGAAAAGGATATTCAAAAGCGCAGTTTATTATGACATATTGCTTTAGCTCATGTATTTTTGTATCTCCTCCAGATTCATATTTTCGTGCAGCGCGAGGTTTAACGCATTGGATACAAGCCGGGCGCAGGACTGTATGATAAAATCTATTTCCTTGGGTGTTACAACCATCTCTGCCCCGTTCACGTTGGAAATGCCCTCTACCATCCTTTGAATCTCGAAATCCGGTATTCTTTTGCTGCCTTCGTTCTTTTCATTGGCGGCGGTCAGAAGGTCCTCCGCTATCGTGGAAGCATAGACGACCAGCGGCACGCCTATCGCTATGACCGGAATGCCCAGCGTTTCGCGGTTTAACGCTTTTCGCTTGTTGCCTATCCCGGAGCCCGGGCTGATTCCTGCGTCCGTCAGCTGAACCGTTGTGCGGATTCTGGAGACATTGCGTGATGCCAGGGAATCTACCGCTATCACCAATGCGGGTTTTACATTTTGCACGACTCCCTCGATCACCTCGCCGGTTTCGACGCCTGTCACGCCCAATACGCCCGGCGCTATTGCGCTTACGGTATTGATTCTTTCATCTATCTCCTGCGGCGCATACTGCTTAATATGCCGCGTTACAAAAAGGGCGTCGCAGACGGCCGGCCCCAGGGAATCGGCGGTCACCATCCTGTTGCCGAGGCCGGTGACGAGTACGCCGTTCCGTATGGCATTGTCTCCGGCGAGCGCGCGTATTTCCGCAGCGAGAACTTCCGCCGCCTTATTCTCCGTCGATCTGTCGTTGGTAACCAGCGCCGGCACTTCCACAGTCACATACATGCCCATGCCTTTGCCCAGCGCTTTTTCGCCCTCCGGCGAAAATATTTTGACTCTTGTGACGGTCACGCCGTCTCCCTTGTCGTCATTTACAACGCTGACGCCCGGTATTTGATCGCCGCCTGCCGCTTCCCTTGCTTCCATTGCAAGATCTGTTCTAATCATAGCATCCTCCAAAAAACCTATTGTTTTCACTAAATAGCCTTGTATAGAACAGGATTAAATATGCAAAGATATTTTACTTATTTAGAGATTTAAAAATTTGCCCTTGCCAAACATTTCATTCGGTGTTAGAATACTATCTGTCTAAAAAGCTTGGTAGCAAAGGCAGGTGTGAAACATGGCAAAATTCTGTGAAGTGTGCAATAAAGGCATTATGTCTGGCAATAAAGTCAGCCATTCCAACAGGAAGTCGAAAAGAAAATGGGCGCCCAACGTAAAACGCGTTACAGCTCTCATTGACGGCTCTCCCAAAAAGTTGTATGTCTGCACACGCTGCCTTCGTTCCGGCAGTGTCGTACGCGACGTATAAACAGTCGTATAGTAAAAAACGTGGTTTACTCCACGTTTTTTTTAATTCCGCCGCTATTTAAAGAGCAATCTTAAAATTCCTCTAAAAATCCTCGGCGCTTTAAGGCAGTAGATCCTCAAACCGTATCACCTCCGCCTAATAATAACCTCTCCGTAAAAGGCAAATGCCGATAATAATAAGTGCGAGGCCAATAAAAGAACACCAAAGATATAAAGGCGTGCTGCATATCATAATCACGATGCCCACAATGAGAATGACGCACCCGATGGTCCTTTTACCGCCAAATCCGCCAAATCCCCAAAACATAACCAATAACACCCGCTTCCTTCTATATAATACTCGCGTTCTCCCAATCATGACACTTAAATATGCGACTTGATGTTCTATATTTTTACTAAACAAAAAACCGTCCGGTTTCATTCGGACGGCGGATTGTATCAAAAACAGTTTTTAGTCCCTGGAAAGCGCAATAAGGGCGATACCGCCGGCTATTTCAAATGCCGCTTCATCCGCGGTCATTTCATTGCTGACGCCGACAGGATAATCGAGAGGGATCGGAAGGCAGTTTAAAGGGTATTTTAAACCGCGGGAACCATCCGCCACGACGCCTTCGGAAAGCGGCAGTATGGATACGATATCCCCGGGCTTGCCCGTAAGCCGCAAAAAGCCTTGCGCGGCGAACAGCGTATTTTTTTCATCGGCGATTACAGCCTTGATCCCCCGTTTCAATGCCCTTGTCAGCAGCATGACGTTTCCAAAAGAATGATCGAACCTTTTTCCGAGAGCTCCCAAAAGCACGATCTCGTCCGCCCCCGCTTGAACGGCATAGTCAAACGCCGTATGTGTATCCGTTTCGTCTTTTTCCCGCCGCAGCCGTATGATCTTTATATTTTGTTCTTCGATAAAACTCAAATCAACGGGCTGCACGGAATCGAGATCGCCTATTAAAGCATCGGCGCGGATGCCGTATTCCCGCACGAGCCTAGCGGCGCCATCCACAGCCAAAACGATCCCGGCATCTTTTATATGCTCCATAACGAGTGTATATCCCGGTTTGTTTCCGTTCGCTAAAATCAGGGCTTTCATTTCGGGTTTTTCATCCTCGCGATCACCCCGGCCGGGTCCGGCGCGCCAAATATAGCACTGCCCGCCACGAGTATGGTTACGCCGGCGTCTATAGCCGCTTTTGCGTTGCCGGCCGATAGGCCGCCGTCCATTTCTATATCGATATCAAGTCCTCTTTTAACGATCGATTCCCGCAATCTTGCGGCCTTTTCAAGCGACGAGGGGATAAACTGCTGTCCCCCGAATCCGGGATTTACGGACATTAAAAGCACCAGATCCAGATAGTCGTATACATATTCCAGCACCTCCAGGGGAGTATGCGGGTTTAACGCCACGCCCGCCTTGACTCCGCGCGCCTTGATCGTCTGAAGGGTACGGCATAAATGCATGCTCGCCTCCGCATGCACCACCAGCAAGTCCGCTCCGGCCTCGATAAATTCATCCGTGAATCGCTCAGGTTGAATGATCATCAGGTGCACGTCCAGGGGCAGGGAGGTTTTTTCACGAAGCGCCTTTACCATGATCTGCCCGAACGTTATATTGGGTACGAATACGCCGTCCATAACATCGCAGTGGATGTAGTCGGCGCCGGAGACCTCCATCTTCTTCAATGCGGCATTCATGTCCGCAAAATCCGCCGACAATATGGATGGTGCGACCTTAATCATATTTGTTTGCCCTCTTTTCTTTCAGTTCTTTCAACAGCTTTAAATATCTTTCATATCTTCCGATATGTATTTTACCTTCCGCTACCGCGTCTTTTACAGCGCATCCGGGCTCACTTTCGTGCAGGCAGCCAGTAAACCTGCAAGTCCCTTCAAACGGGGCAAAATCCGGATAATACAGGCTGAGATTCTGCGGCTCCTCCGTTTCTTCGTACATGGAAAAGCCCGGTGTGTCGAATACGCCGCCGCAGATCTCATCCGAGAGGATTAGCTCTACATGCCGCGTGGTATGGCGGCCTCTATCCGTTTTTTTGCTGAGAACACCGGTTTTTATATTCAGGGACGGGATAAGCACATTTAAAACGGAGGACTTCCCCACAGCGGACTGGCCGGCCAGGCACGTAATCTGCCCTCTTAAGAGCTCTTTCAGCCTTTCCAGCCCCGTACCCGCAAGCGCGGAGCCTTTGACGATCTCGCATACGTTTTCATATTGGGCAGAAACCAGATCGACAGCCCCCTCCCGCGCGATATCCGTTTTATTGATAAACAGCACAGGCTTGATGCCGTTTTTTGCCGCCTGTACCAGCATTTTATCCACCAGCATAAGATCGGGCAAGGGATTTCTTATGGAGAGAGCGATTACGAGCTGCGTGATGTTGGCTACCGGCGGGCGCACGAGCGCATTTCTCCTCTCGGAAATGTTCTCAATAAAGCCGAACTCCCGCTCGTTTTCGGTAATAAACTCCACCTCGTCTCCGGGTAAAGGCTCTATATTTTCATGGCGGAACCTTCCGGCCGCTTTGCAGACGGTAGTATTCCCCGCTTCGTCCGAAACGGTATAAAACCCGCCTATGCCCTTTAAAACCCGTCCTTTGATAATTTATCTCTCCTTTATACATGACACCGTTTTGGCATTGTAAGTCCGCACATTGTTTTTACGTTGCCTTCACGAAAAATATCGTTTTCCTCACACATGTTTACGTGAAACAAAAAAGCAAAGTTCCTACTCGAACGCAAGTACTTTCCTGTAGACCTCGTCGCTGCCGACATAAACCACTACGTTAAATTTTCCCTTTTTACGGCTTTTTATCTTTTTCGCAATCGAAACGGTGCCCGGGTTGTGCGAGGACTCTTCCGTAAACTGAGCCGTGACACCTTTTATGCTCTGCTCCAAAACTACCCTTACAAGCGTGTCGTCTTCCATTACGGCTGCGTTTAAGTTTATCTCGGCGCTGTACTTTTTTTCCTTATAGGCGCTGATCCATACGAATACGGGCTCGTCGGAGCGCTGTCCTATTCCCTCCTCCGGCCGTTGGGAGAGAACCGTACCTTCCGCTTTGTCGCTTTTTTCATCTTCGTAAACGATAAGCTGGGGAATTTGGGCGTTTTTCAGCAGTTCCGCGGCATTGTCCAGTTTAGCTCCGGTAAGCTTGGGTATGATGACATTTTTCACTTCTTCCGAATGGCTTATCACGACGGATACCGCCGCGTCTTTTTCTATTATTCCACCGGCTTCAGGACTTTGGTATATAATGTAGCCTTCCGGTTTATTGCTTTCCTCGTATGTGACGTCTCCCAGGTTCAGCCCGTTATCCTTTAGTATCTGCTTCGCCGTTTCCAGCGTCTCATCGATGAGCTTCGGCACCTCGAACGGCTTGTTGCCCTGGCTTATTGTGATGGTTACCGTATCGTCCTTCGATATGCGCTTCCCCTCTTTGGGCGATTGCGATATTACGTAATTTTCCGCGATCTTATTGCTGTACTCATATTGTTTCTCTATTTTCAAGCCAATTTTTGCGCTTTCATTCAGTGCGTCCACTTCCGTGAGGCCGATGAGTTTCGGGACGCTTATCGTATTCTCTTTGCCTGAAAAGAAAATATTCGACGCCATCAGAAAAACCGTACCCAATATAGCCAAAACCAAAAGCGTCATCATCACGAGGAAAAATATGTTCCGCTTGGACCTGTTTTTTTCCTTTTTTATGCGCTTGCTCTCCGGGTCTTTTAATTTTACAAAATTGCCGTTCGGTTTTATGATCGCCTTCAAAAGGTCGTCTTTAAACCCCCCCGCGGAGGTATAGCGGAGCTCCTTATCCTTACGCGTTGCCTTTACGATGATATTGTTCACGCTTTTTGGAATGGAAGGATTGATCTCCTTCGGGGGCTTTACGGTGTCGCTTAAATGCTTTATGGCGATGGCAATGGAAGTATCTCCTGTAAAAGGCAGGGAACCGGTCACCATCTCATAGAATACGATGCCGAGCGAATAGATGTCCGAACGATGGTCCACCTTCTCGCCCTTCGCCTGTTCTGGGGAAAAGTAGTGTACGGAACCCATTATGCCGGAATCCATACTGGTAAGCGTTGTCGATGACACGTCCTTGGCAATGCCGAAATCCGTGACTTTAACGATCCCGTCCTTGTCTATGAGTATATTCTGGGGTTTTATATCCCTGTGCACGAGGCCTTTCATATGGGCATATTCCACAGCCGAGCAGATATCGATCATGATCCGTATGGCCTTTGGATGGTCGATTGTGCCGTTATCTAAAATGACGTTTTTAAGCGTCCTGCCATCTATGTATTCCTGTATGATATAGTAAACGTCTTCGTCATTTCCGCTGTCCATTACACGGACGATATTCTTGTGCTTCAGCGAAGACGCAGCGCTTGCTTCCTTTTTAAACCGCGAGACATACTCCTCTGTTTTCGCGTACTCCGGCTTCAATATTTTTACGGCAACCGTATATCCCGTTTTTTTATCCAGCCCTTTGTATACGAGCCCCATGCCGCCGGCATCGATAATATCCACTATTTTATAACGGCCGTTTAATACTCTTCCCTTCACTTACAACCCCCCTCTTATCCGTTTTTCACGATTATGACGGAGATATTGTCCGTACCGCCCCGCTCCATGGCCAGGGAAAACAGTGCGTCTGCCCTCTGCTGCAGGGTAAGTTCCGGATCTTTAAGCGTCCGCGCGATTTCTTCAAAGAACACATGCTGCGTCAAGCCGTCGGAGCAAAGCAATGCGATATCGCCGGATTTCCAGGGTGCATTGAAAATGTCGATTTCTAATTTCATGGATATGCCAAGCGCGCGTGTGATGATGTTCCTCCTCGGATGCACCAGCGCTTCGTCTTCAGTAATAAGCCCGTTATCGATAAGCTCCTGCACATAAGAGTGGTCGCGCGTCACGAGCTTTAAACCTTTTTCGTTCAGTAAATAGGCACGGCTGTCCCCAACATGCCCGATAATGAGCATATCGCCCTTTAAAACGGCCAGCGTCAGCGTCGTACCCATGCCGATGTAGTCCACGTTTTCGTAGGAAGCCCTGAGTACGTCTTCATTTGCCTTTATAAGAGACGAGCGTATCTCCTTATCCTCGATCTCCCTGTTTTGAAGGTCAGAGAACGAATCGAGTATCGATTTAACGGCCAGGCCGCTTGCGACTTCTCCCGCATTGTGCCCGCCCATACCGTCCGCAACGACGGCGATCTGCGGCCCGTAACTGGTTTCTGGGTAATAGATGCAGTCTTCGTTTATTATCCTTCGTTTGCCGGTATGCGTACAGGCAGCAAAATGCATGGTAATTCTCCTATCAGGCTTTAAGCCGTGGTATTTTGCATGTGCTTTCTTCTCAGCTGTCCGCAGGCCCCTTCGATCTCAGCACCCAGGGAACGCCGCACCGTAGCGCCGACCGGCTCCAGCCTGTTTAAGAAAGCATAGATATTTTTTTTGGAGGACGGCTTTAACGGGCCGGTCCCCTCGTTTAGAGGTATCAGATTCACATGGCAGTTCATGCCCTTTAACAGCTCGCGGAGCTTGTCCGCATCGGAAAGAGAATCGTTCAACCCCTCTATCATGGCATATTCTATTATAATTCTTCTACCTGTTTTTTCATAATATTTTTTTGCGGCTTCGAGTATTTCCTTTATACTATGGGCTTTGGCAACCGGCAGTATGCGCTTTCTTGTCCCGTCGTCCGCTGCGTGCAGCGATATGCAAAGCGTCACCGGCAGGTCTTCTTTTATAAAATCATACATTTTCGGTACGATGCCGCATGTGGAGAGCGAAATATTGCGCAGGCTTATATTCAGGCCTTCCGGGTCGTTTACAAGGCGCAGAAATTTTACGGTATTCGCATAGTTGTCGAAGGGCTCTCCGGAGCCCATCAGCACCACATTGCCGATATGCCTTTCTTCGCCGCCCAGATCGCGGTTTATGCAGAGCACCTGAGAGAGGATTTCCCCGGCCGTCAGGTCGCGCGCCAGCCCCGAGGCGTTGGAAGCGCAAAAAATGCAGCCCATGCGGCAGCCGGCCTGCGTGGATACGCAAACAGTGCGGCCGTATTTATACTGCATGAGCACGCTTTCTATACAAACGCCGTCATCCAGCTCGAAAAGGTATTTTGCGGTCCCGTCGCTCGCCGTGAGTTTATTAATCACGGGCAGGAAACCTTCCCGGTGCTTTTCTTTAAGCTTCTCCCGCAGTTCCTTGGACAGCTCCGTCATTTC
>Ga0366774_1088_pt1 | contig 14972 bp, 17 predicted proteins | sample BONcelHN113001D9_FD_207068 | JGI IMG/M metagenome (GOLD analysis project Ga0366774, IMG submission 207068) | Enriched cells from coal bed in the Powder River Basin, Montana, United States - BONCAT cells N11 rep2 HSBNCT.N11.300.1.D9 ...
TGAGGCCAGCAAAATGCAGCAGCAACATGATCATCAACCTGTTGTACAACATCAGCAGGCCGCGGAGCAGCTTCAGCAGCTTGCTACGCTTAGGCAACATCAAGTCCAGGGAATGGAGAAAACCGAAAAAAAGAAAGTAAACCGTGACAATAAAAAGGAAGAGCAGAAAGAACAAGCTCGCAAACAGGCCCCGCAGGCTGCGGCAAAACAAAAGGAGCCAACAGAGGATCCTGTGCGGGGAAAAAACATTGACATTATAACCTGAGGTGTTGTTTATGCTTACCGGCCTAATTATAAGTATTGTCATATTTATTTTTTTACTATTGTTTGCTGTTTATAAACGGGACATGGTAGCTAAAATGTTTTCATTACGCGTTGATGATCAGGCAAATTTATTTCAAGAGCAGCTAGAGCAGACCGCTGATAAGGTGATAACAAGGTTAGAGGAACAAATTACCCATCTCGAGCTTTTGTTAGAAGAGGCAGATAGGAAAATAACTCTTTTAGATAATAAAATTCAAGTTGCTGATGAGTCGGCTAATTGCGTAGTTCAATCAGTAGTACTTGGTAAAGAAGATATCCATCAACTTGTTGAAAGCGAAATCATTCGGCCCAAAGAAACGAATGTTTTTCGCACTTCTCCTGAAGCTGATGTAGAGGCGAACAATAGCTCTTCAAACTCCGAAGTATTCAGCCATGATAAGCGGCGCTTAATTATCGCTATGGCCGATCAGGGATACAGTGTCACTGAGATCGCAAAAGCTACCGGTCTGGGAAAAGGCGAGATTATGCTGCTGCTACAATTGAATAAACGTTAAAAATAATAATATACTATCACTGAATTAAGCTTTTAGTACTTGTTATATTCAGGAATTTATGCTACAATACCTTTTGGTGTTAAAACACACACGCATGCTAATTTTGTTACTGTGCCGGAATCGGTTGAGACAAAAAATGCGGCTTGCGGCGGAAAATAACAGGAGGTGTATCCATGTCAGTAATTTCTATGAAACAACTTCTGGAAGCTGGCGTCCATTTCGGACATCAAACCAGAAGATGGAATCCCAAAATGGCAACCTATATCTTCACAGAGCGTAATGGTATTTACATTATCGATCTGCAGAAGACAGTCAAAAAGGTAGAAGAAGCGTATAATTTTGTTCGTGATCTTGCTACCGAAGGTCAAACTCTTCTCTTTGTTGGAACTAAGAAGCAAGCTCAAGAAGCTGTAAAAGAAGAAGCTCAACGGTGCGAAATGTTTTTTGTTAATGAAAGATGGTTAGGCGGTATGCTGACCAACTTCCAAACTATTCAAAAACGTATTAGCCGGTTGCGTGAATTGGAAGATATGGAAGCTAAAGGCACTTTTGATGTGCTGCCTAAAAAAGAAGTTCTTACTTTGCGCCATGAAATGGACAGGTTGCAAAAGTTCTTAGGTGGTATCAAAAACATGAATAAATTGCCTGGCGCTTTATTCGTAATTGATCCCCGCAAAGAACGCATTGCAATTGCGGAAGCACGCAAATTGGGTATTCCTATCGTTGCTATCGTTGATACCAATTGTGATCCTGATGAGATCGACTATGTTATTCCTGGTAATGATGACGCAATTCGGGCCGTTAAATTACTTACTGCCAAAGTTGCTGATGCTATTTTGGAAGGAAGACAAGGCGAGCAATTGGCTGAAGCTGAGTAATTAGTAGACATAAAGGTAAGGGGTAGTATGCTCCTTACCTTTACTAGTAGACAGGAGGAATTAACATGATAACAGCAGGAATGGTAAAAGAACTGCGTGAAAGCACTGGCGCAGGTATGATGGATTGTAAGAAAGCTTTAACCGAGACTAATGGAGATATGGACAAAGCAGTTGACTTTCTTCGTGAAAAAGGTCTTGCTGCCGCTGCTAAAAAAGCAGGCCGCGTTGCTGCCGAAGGTTTAGTTGAATCCTACATACACGGTGGCGGTCGAATCGGCGTATTGCTTGAAATTAACTGTGAGACTGATTTCGTTGCCAAGACAGACGGTTTTAAAGCGTTAGCTCGAGATATTGCCATGCAAATTGCAGCGGCAAATCCTAGCTATGTATCACGTAGTGAAGTGCCTGCCAATGTGATAGAACATGAGCGTGAAGTGCTTCGTGCGCAAGCTCTAAACGAAGGAAAGCCTGCTAATATAGTAGAAAAAATGATTGATGGCCGAGTCGAAAAATACTATAAAGAAGTATGTCTGCTCGAACAATTATTTATCAAAGATACCGATAAAACGATTACGCAGCTGATTAATGAAAGCATTTCTAAAATTGGCGAGAATATCAATATTCGCCGTTTTACGCGCTATCAGCTTGGTGAAGGCATTGAGAAAAAAACCAACGATTTTGCTGCAGAAGTGATGGCTGCTGTTACTAAATAAGAGAACACCTCGTGTTCTCTTATTTTCTAAAATACCTATTTTAATTATAATATGATTCTATTCAGATATTATGGAACGGGGGCTTGTATCTTGGGAGCCGCAAAATATAAACGTGTAATATTAAAATTAAGTGGTGAAGCTCTGGCGGGCGACAAAGGGTACGGCATAGACCCGGTAATTGTAGATTCAATTGCCCGCCAAATTAAAGAAGTGCGGGCTACCGGTCTAGAGGTTGCTGTTGTAGTTGGCGGTGGAAATATCTGGAGAGGTTTAGCAGGTAGTGCGAAAGGGATGGACCGGGCTTCAGCAGACTATATGGGTATGCTGGCAACGGTTATGAATTCACTGGCGCTACAGGATGCACTGGAAAACTGTGATGTTGATACCAGAGTTCAAACTGCCATTGAAATGCGACAAGTTGCTGAACCTTATATTCGTCGCCGGGCTATGCGACATCTGGAAAAGGGACGCGTAGTAATATTTGCAGCCGGTACTGGCAATCCGTATTTTTCTACAGATACAACAGCTGCTTTGCGCGCAGCTGAGATAGAAGCTGATGCCATTTTAATGGCGAAAAAGTTCGCTGACGGTGTGTACGATTGTGATCCGCGCTATAATCCGGATGCTATAAAGTTTAAAGAATTAGATTACCTAGAGGTTATTAAGCGTGGTCTGGGAGTTATGGATTCTACAGCAACTACGTTATGTATGGATAATAATATCCCTATTGTTGTTTTTAGTATTGATGAAGTTGGTAATATTTTGAAAGCCGCAACTGGTCAAAATATTGGTACAATTGTGGGAGGAGCTAGAAATGACCGTTAAAGAAATACAAACTTCTCACGAAGATAGAATGAAGAGAGCGATTGAAGTTCTTCGTAAAGAATGTGCTTCTATTCGTGCTGGACGAGCTACCCCATCGCTTCTTGATAAAATCATGGTTGATTATTATGGCACTCCGTCACCGGTCACACAAGTAGCTAATATTTCCGTGCCTGAACCTCGGACTATTATTATTCAGCCGTGGGAAAAGAATATGCTTGCACCAATCGAGAAGTCTATTCAAAAATCCGATTTAGGCCTCACTCCTAATAGTGACGGTTCCGTTATTCGCCTTAATATTCCCCAATTAACCCAACAGCGTCGTACGGAATTAGTGAAAGTTGTACATAAAAAGGCAGAAGAATCGCGGGTAGCTATCCGGAATCTTCGCCGTGATGCAAATGATGCTGTCAAAAAATTAGAAAAAGATAAAGTCATTTCTGAAGATGAGGCTAAGAAGTCTCAAGATGACATGCAGAAGTTAACAGATAAATTCATTAAAGAAGTTGATGCTGTTATGACCGCCAAAGAAAAAGAAATTATGGAAGTGTAGTACCTTCATGATTAATGATAGTGCTGTGAACAACGTTGATGCAGTAGGTCGCCCCGCAGCGGTTGTTATTGCTGAGCTTGAGGGAAACGATCAGCGTTATGTGATAGACTATACTCGCCCACCTCGTATTACTTTTGCGCTGGAAGAAGATATCCTTTATGTTTTACGTCAGCACATCGATGCCAGCGGAACACATCGCTTGACCGTTGCAGCAAAGATGGGAAAGGAGGTATAGTTGTGTCTTATAAGATTAATGCTGAATGCATAGCTTGTGGTAGTTGTGCAGCTACCTGCCCAGTTGGGGCGATAAGTGAAGGATTCCCCATATTTGTTGTAAGCGAAGAGTGCGTTGAATGCGGTGCCTGTGCGGCAGTTTGCCCTGTTGGTGCTATTACAGCTCCGTAACTGAAACCCCCTCGCAAGAGGGGGTTTCAAAGTTTGGCTTGGAGGTTTTGAAGTCGTGTGGAAAAAATGGCTCGGTAAGCTGGGCGGCGTAGAAGATAAATCTCATTTATACCAGACTCTTGATGAAAATCGAATTCCTAAACATATCGCCATTATTATGGATGGCAATGGCAGATGGGCCCAAAAAAGAGGATTACCGCGAGCACTTGGTCATCGTGCGGGAGCAGAAACATTACGTGAAATTGTTAGGTTCTCTTCAGATATTGGTGTTGGAGCGCTTACCGCATATGCTTTTTCCACTGAAAACTGGAAAAGGCCACCTGAGGAAGTCAATTTGCTTATGAAGCTTATTGCCGAGTATCTTGATGGCAATATGGAAGAAATGCACCAGAATAATGTTCAGATACGATTCATTGGAAAAACGGAAGAATTGACTGATCTCTTAAGGCATAAAATTGAAAAGGCCCAAACCCGCACAGCGAATAATACCGGTCTTGTACTTAATTTGGCTGTAAACTATGGTGCTAGAACTGAAATTACTCGGGCTGTTCAAATTATTGCCGGCCAGGTGCGGGATGGAATAATAAAACCGGAAGATATTACAGAGAATACGGTACATCAGCATCTTTATTCAGCTGATTTACCTGATCCGGATCTCTTAATACGGCCAAGTGGTGACTTGCGTATTAGTAATTTTTTGTTATGGCAATGTGCCTACACTGAGTTTTGGTTTACAGAAATAAATTGGCCTGATTTTACTCCAGAATTACTCGTTCAAGCAATCGTCGATTTCCAAAACAGGGAACGTAGATTTGGCGGACTGAAAAAGTAAAGTAGGTGGCTTATGCTTGCAAAAAGAATTGCAACAGCCTTGGTTGGTATACCTGTTGCCGTATACATCATCAATTATGGGCAATGGTTATTTGGTATAACAGTTAGTTTCTTGGCCTTGGCAGCATGGCATGAGTATTGTGTAATGGTAGGACGAAATGGCCATCATCCATCCTATCTGCTAGGGTTTTTAGGCATAACGCTGTTTTTGGGGTGCGCATGGGTAGGTAATCCCCAGGAAACAGTGACTGTTGCCACTTTGGTTACCTTAATTATTTTGGGAAAGACAGTAATTGCTTGCGGTAAGTTTTCTTTGCCTGACGCTGCGTTTACCTTACTAGGTCTATTTTATATAGGGTTACCTTTTAGCCATCTACTACTATTGCGCTTTATGGATGCTTCATTATTTGCCGTTCCTTCTGCGGGACTGATGTCCACAGGAGCTTTGTTTTTATGGCTGGCTTTCATTGGTACATGGGCTAGTGACACATTTGCCTATTTAGTTGGCTCAAAATATGGAAAGACTAAATTATGCCCCTCAATCAGCCCGGGAAAAACCCGTGAAGGAGCCTTAGGCGGCTTGTGCGGAAGTATATTGTCAGTCTTGGTTTTCGGATATTTTTTCCATATACCTCTTATTCATCTTGTATTTATTGGCTTATTTGTGGGCTTAGCAGCTCCTTTTGGTGATCTGGTAGAATCTTCATTGAAGCGCCACTGCTGCGTTAAAGATTCAGGACGATTATTGCCGGGCCACGGTGGTGTTCTGGATCGCTTTGATAGCATCATGTTTACTGTACCAACCGTATATTATTATGTGCAGTTTTTTTTAATACGTTAAGGTATAATAAGGAGTAAGGTCATGCATCATGTTGCAATTTTGGGAAGCACTGGTTCTATTGGTACGCAGGCATTGGATGTAATAGCTCATCATCCGGAACTTTATCGGATAACCGCCCTGGCGGCTTATCATAATGATAAATTGCTGGAAACTCAAATTGAGAAATTTAACCCCTCGGTAGCTGTCTTGATTGACGATAGGGCAGCAATTCGCCTGCGAAGCCGGTACCATGGATCAACAAAAATTCTTACAGGTGAAGAAGGATTGCTCCAAGCAGCTACACTTTCGGCAACGGATACCGTTCTTACTGCTATGGTGGGGGCTTCGGGAATAAAGCCCACTATAGCAGCGGTAGAAGCAGGCAAGAATATTGCGCTTGCGAATAAAGAAACATTAGTTGCAGCAGGGGAAATCGTTACTCAGCTTGTTAGAGAAAAAGGGGTCCAATTACTGCCGGTTGATAGTGAACACAGCGCACTAATGCAGTGTTTACATGGAGAATCACCAAAAACAGTTAAGCGTCTGCTAATAACTGCTTCGGGTGGTCCCTTCCGTGGTTATACGACGGAGCAATTAAAAACAATTACTGTCGAGCAATGTTTACGTCATCCGAATTGGTCAATGGGGAAAAAAATTACAGTTGACTCGGCAACCTTAGTTAATAAAGGGTTAGAAGTAATTGAAGCAAAATGGCTGTTTGGTATCGATTATGATAACATTGATGTTGTCGTACATCCCCAAAGTATCGTTCATTCCATGGTTGAATTTATTGATGGCAGCACTATAGCTCAGCTGGGTAAACCGGATATGAGACTACCAATTCAATATGCCCTGACTTATCCCGAGCGATTGCCCTCGCCTGCTCCGATAATGGACTGGAATGTAATGACAAGCTTGGAATTTATGCCTCCCGATAAGAAGACCTTTCGAGGTCTTGAACTAGCCTACCGTGTAGGCCGAAGTGAAGGAACGATGCCCTGTGTCTTTAATGCAGCCAATGAAATTGCTGTCAATGCATTTCTGTCAAGCAAATTACCTTTTCTAGAAATCACCAACATTATTGAAGATACTGTTAATCATCATCACAACGTGATAAAACCTTCTTTATCGGCTATTTTTACAGCTGATTTATGGGCACGTAATTATGCACAAGAGCTTGTGGCTAGGTATGAAAGAGAAATACATAGGTAGGTGAATTGTATTGTCCACCACTGTAATAGCTACTATCTTTGTTTTTGGTCTCTTGGTGTTTGTTCACGAGTTAGGGCATTTCGTGACTGCTAAGTTGGTAGGGATGCGAGTAGATGAGTTTGCGATTGGCTTTGGCCCTAAAGTATTTAGTCGCCGCCATGGTGAAACTATCTATTCATTACGTATTATTCCGCTAGGTGGTTTTAATAAAATTGCCGGAATGGACCCTGATGAAGAACAAGATGAAAAATCTTTTTCTGCTAAACCCGTTTGGGCACGAATGCTGGTTATTATTGCTGGTTCTGCAATGAATTTTGTTTTGCCAGTATTGCTTTTTGTTATCGTCTTTTTAGGGTATGGCATTGAAACGGCTTCAGATAAGCCGGTAATAGGAAGCATATTGCCCGATAAACCGGCTGTTGCTGCCGGGCTATTGCCAGGTGATCGTATTCAAACCGTAAACGGGATTCCTGTTACCACATGGCAACAATTTGTCGCTGCAATCCAAACGAATGCCGGTGAACAGCTTACAATTGCGTTGGAACGCAGCGGGAACTCACAATCGGTTACCTTAGTGCCTGAATTTGATCAGCGAGCTAATCGCGGAATTATAGGCGTGACTCCTGAAATCATCATCAAGCGGCCTGGTTTTATCGAAGCTACCGGAATAGCGGTGAAACATACCTATACGATTGCCTCTAGTATGCTTGTCGGCCTGGGACAAATGGTAACCGGCAAAATTGAAGCGGATTTGGCGGGACCTATTGGTGTTGCTCAAATGGCTGGTCAGGTTGCTCAAACCGGTTTGATTCCCTTGCTCCAATTTGCTGCTTTCCTGAGTATTAATTTAGGGCTAATTAATTTATTACCTGTTCCTGTACTTGATGGAGGGCATGTTGTAACGTTAGCTGTAGAAGGAATACGCGGCAAGCCTTTAAATCGCAACAGTCTTCAATTTGTGCAAATGATTGGTTTCGCGCTGCTGATGCTGCTGTTTGTTTTAGCGACTTTCAAAGACATTAGCAGACTTAAGTTGTTTTAGGTGAGGAATTATGGAACGAAAAAAAACTAGGTCTATTCAAATCGGTAATATAGTTGTTGGCGGCACAGCACCAATCTCTGTACAGTCAATGACTAATACCAAGACTGATAATATATCGGCAACGGTAAAGCAAATTAATGCTTTGGCTGCTGCCGGTTGTGATATTGTTCGCTTGGCTATTCCCGATATGGCAGCTGCCGAAGCAATTGATAAAATAAAAGATCTTGTTAATACACCGCTTATCGCGGATATACATTTTGATTATCGATTAGCGCTGGTTTGTCTGGAACGGGGTATTGATGCGCTGCGCCTTAACCCTGGAAATATCGGCCAGGTAGAATATGTCGAAAAAGTTGTAAAAGCAGCTCAGAAAAAGCGTATCCCCATTCGTATCGGAGTAAATGCCGGTTCTTTGGATAAAAGCTTATTAGCTAAGCACGGAGGACATCCTACGCCTGAAGCAATGGTTGAAAGCGCTTTACAACATGTCGCTATATTAGAAAGTCTTAATTTTAATGATATTAAAATTTCACTCAAGGCAAACGATGTGCCAACCACCATAGCAGCATATCGGCTTATGTCTGATGCTGCCAGATACCCTTTGCATTTAGGAATCACTGAAGCGGGTACTGTAAATTCAGGAGTTATCAAATCTGCGGTAGGTATTGGTGCTCTATTGGCACAAGGTATTGGTGATACCATACGGGTGTCCCTTACCGGTGATCCAGTGGAAGAAGTGAAGGTCGGCAATGAAATTTTAAAATCCTTAGGGTTACGTGAATACGGACCTACGTTGATTTCATGCCCCACTTGCGGCAGGTGCAATATTGATTTAATTACGCTTGCTCACCAGGTGGAAGATCGGCTTAAACAAGTACATACACCGATTAAAGTGGCGGTAATGGGCTGTGTTGTCAATGGACCGGGAGAGGCCAAAGAGGCCGATATCGGCATTGCAGGCGGAATGGGGCAAGGAATACTATTCCGTAAGGGAGAGATTATTCGCAAAGTTCCGGAAGCTGAACTTATAGCTGCGTTATTCGTTGAATTAGATAAACTTATCGAGGAGAGAAAATAAACATGCGTGCTTCTCATTTATATGCACCGACTTTGCGGGAGACTCCGGCAGAAGCAGAAGTAGTAAGTCATCAACTGATGCTTAGAGCAGGAATGATTCGCAAGGCTGCTGGTGGAATCTATACCTACTTGCCCTTAGCCTGGAAGATCTTAAAGAAGATTGAAAATATTATTCGGGAAGAAATGGATGCAAAGGGCGGACAAGAGTTATTAATGCCTATTGTCCAGCCTGCCGAATTATGGACAGAAACAGGGCGGTGGGATGTTTACGGAGACGAAATGTTCCGTTTGAAAGACCGCCATGGCCGGGATTTTTGCCTAGGGCCAACTCATGAAGAAATTATCACAACTGTAGCTAAAACAGATGTGCGATCTTATCGCCAACTTCCTCTCATGTTATATCAAATACAAAATAAGTACCGCGATGAAATCCGTCCTCGCTTTGGATTGATGAGAGGGCGCGAATTCATTATGAAAGACCTCTACTCTTTTGACCGCAATGAAGAGGCATTACATGACAGTTATATGAAAATGTATGATGCCTACGGGAAAGTCTTTGAACGATGCGGGTTAATATGCCGCCCGGTAGAGGCTGATTCCGGAGCCATTGGTGGTAGTGGCTCTCATGAATTTATGGTAATTGCCGAATCAGGAGAAGCAGCTATTGTTTATTGTTCCGAATGCGATTATGCTGCTAATGTGGAAAAGGCTGAATTGCTGCCACTAGAGGCGGTTGAAGAAGCAAGCAAACAATTATCGGCAGTCAATACGCCGGCAGTAAAAACAATTGCTGAAGTATCTGCATATTTAAACATTGACCCTGAGCGAATGATTAAAACAGTAGCATATCAGACAGAAAAAGATATTGTTTTAGCCTTAGTCCGTGGTGATCATGAAGTAAACGAGGTAAAGGTCAAAAATGAATTGAATTGTCTTGTTCTGGAATTGGCCAGCGAACAAACCGTAAAAGACATAGGCAGTTACATTGGCTTTATTGGACCTGTGGGCTTGAAAAATGTGACAATTATTGCCGACAATACGGTAATGAGGCTTGTCAATGCTGTGTGTGGTGCCAATAAGCAAGACCAGCATCTTCTAAATGTTAATCCTAACCGCGATTTTACAGTAGCAAAAACAGCCGATATACGCCTTATTCAGGAAAATGACCCTTGCCCCCGTTGCGGACAAGCCGTTAAAATGGCAAGAGGTATTGAAGTAGGCCATATTTTCAAACTCCGTACCAAGTATAGTACAGCACTGGCAGCTACCTTCCTGGATGAGAATGGCAAAGAAAAGCCAATGGTAATGGGATGTTATGGAATTGGTGTAACTAGGACTATGGCGGCGTCAATTGAACAGAACTACGATAAAGATGGCATCATATGGCCGGTACCTATTGCTCCTTATCATGCCGTTATTGTGCCGATTAGCATTAAAGATGAAGCACAAATGAAATTTGCCGAAGAAGTCTATCAAGCCTTAAATAAAGCTGGAATTGAAACGGTATTTGACGATCGCAACGAACGCCCCGGAGTTAAATTTAAAGATGCTGATCTTATCGGCTATCCCTTAAAAATTACAGTAGGGCCTAAAGTTGTTAACGAAGGAGTTATTGAGGTTAAATCGAGACGTACGGGCGAAGTTCGTCATATTAACATAGAAAACTATGTTGAAGAGATTGGTGCATTTTTAAAGAAAGTATAGCAATTGGAAAAAAGCGTGAATCATACACGCTTTTTTCCTTTTCTATGGGGAGTGCATTTCAGTGAATGGATGTGTTACAATAGAGGTTGTCCTTAATCGCTATTAGGAGAGAAAGTCATGAAAAATTACTGTATCATACCTGAAAACCAACAAAATTTTCTGGCTTTTGTGCATGATTTAAACATTGATGCTGCAAATAAGGTTGTGTTGCAAAGCTCGAAAGTCAACCGCGTATATGTTGATGTAAATAAACGGGTGTGGAATATACATATTACCCTTTCGAAAACAGTTCCAGAGAATATATTAAAACTTGCAGAGCAAGTTTTGGCTAAACAGTGCGGACTGAATCAGGTTACTTTTGTTGCGGTTAGGCAAACTCTGGAGGAATACTTAAAGACGCACTGGATGGACTTCATCAGCAGAATTGCTGGTGACAATCATACTGTCCGTTGCCTTTTGGCAAGTGCCCAATGGAATTTTAATGGGAAAGTACTCGTAATTGAAACAGTTGGCGATTTATCAGCGGAAATGTTAACAGAAAGGGGTATTCCTCAAACTATTTCCTCCACACTTTGGAATGATTTTGGGCAGCGCTGCGAAGTCTCTTTTCAAAGCGGCGAGAGCGATTTACCGTTAAACTGTGAGTCTGATCTAATGACTCCGGAATATTTAGAAGCATTGACGGAAAGTTCGGTTTCAGATACCAAGGAGAAAGAGGAGAATCCTCTTATTTTCGGTCGTAACATAAAAGATGCACCTCAATTAATCTCGGCTGTTCAAGAAGAAGGCCGTAATATTATTGTAGCGGGAGAACTGCTGAATTACGAAATGCGAGAGTTAAAATCAGGCCGTTTTTTGCTGACTTTCGACGTTGTCGATGCAACTGACGGCATTAGTGGCAAGGCTTTTTTTGATACGCAGGAACAGTCCAAGAAAGTCGCTGATGCACTCAAAGAAGGAATGCCGATAAAGGTTAAAGGTACTGTGCAGTACGATAAATTTGCTAATGAGTTAGTTTTATTTGCTGATAGCATGTACCGTACTTTCCAGCAGCCAGAACGCTTGGATACCAGTGAAATCCCAAGAGTTGAACTTCATGTGCATACTCGTATGAGCAACATGGACTCTGTTGTCTCCGTGAAGAATCTGATTAAAACTGCAGCAAAGTGGAAACACCCGGCAGTTGCGATAACAGATCACGGTGTAGTGCAGGCATTTCCTGAAGCACAAGAAGTGGCTAGCAAAGAGGGAATTAAAATTATTTACGGGATGGAAGGATATCTATTTGAAACCGATATTAATAAATCCTATCATATTGTTATTTTAGCGCAAAATTCTATCGGTTTACGTAATTTATATCGATTAGTTTCTATCTCCCATTTAAAGTACTTCCATCGCACTCCGCGAATTCCTAAAAAGATACTAGCCGAACACCGGGAAGGTTTAATTTTCGGTTCAGCCTGCGAAGCAGGTGAATTAATTCAAGCGATTCTTAATGGCAGCAGTGAAGAAGAATTAGTGGAAATAGCCGCTTTTTATGATTATTTAGAGATTCAGCCGACAGGAAATAACGAATTTTTATTGCGCAAAGGTGTTATTGCTAATGAGGAGGGACTGCTTTCTCAACAGCAAATTCACCTGAGACAATCCGCCCTGCCTTCTGTGCCAAGCCGAGTAAGTCGGCAATTTTCTTTTTATCCATTTTGAATGAGCCCGTTACGAATAGACTCGTATACTTCCGGCGCAACGGCGTGCTTTAAAGCACGTTCCAGTCTTTTTTCTTTATAGGCTTTGGTAAAACATTGCTCGGTAGCACAAACATATGCCCCCCGCCCAGCCTTTTTACCGCTAGGATCTAGCGAAACTGTGCCATCAGGTGCCCGTACTACTCGTATTAATTCTTTTTTGTTTTTCATTTCCTGGCAACCAACACACATACGCTGAGGAATTTTTTTTTGTTTCACTAAAATCCCCCCTAATTGTTGGCTTGAGATTGGGACTCACTTTTTATATCAATTTTCCAACCAGTCAATTTTGCTGCCAGTCGGGCATTTTGTCCTTCCTTGCCTATGGCCAATGACAGTTGATAGTCGGGAACAATAACTTTAGAAATTTTTTCAGCTTCATTTGCCTCAACTGAAACTACTTTAGCAGGACTTAAAGCATTAGCGATATATTTAGCGGGATCGGCATTCCATTTCACTATATCTATTTTTTCGCCTCTAAGTTCATTTACAATAGTCTGCACTCGCATGCCTTTATGACCAACACAAGCCCCAACAGGATCAACGTTTTCATCCCGGGAATGAACGGCAATTTTAGAACGCAGTCCCGGTTCGCGAGCAACTGATTTTAGTTCTACTACACCATCATGAATTTCCGGGACTTCCAATTCAAAAAGACGCTTTAAGAGTCCGGGATGTGTGCGGGAGACCAAAATCTGCGGCCCCTTGGTTGTCTTCTTTACTTCAATAATATATGTTTTCAGGCGGTCACCATGTTTATATGTTTCTCCCGGAATTTGTTCGAGAGGAGCAAGTATGGCTTCAGCCTTACCTAAGTCAACAAACACATTCTTTTGCTCAATACGTTGAACAATTCCTGTGACAATATCGCTTTCTCTATTAGAAAATTCTTCATAAATAATGCCGCGTTCGGCCTCACGAATTCGTTGAACTACTACTTGTTTTGCAGTTTGAGCAGCAATGCGTCCAAAGTTTTTAGGCGTCACTTCTACTTCAACCACATCTTCCATTTCGTAACGAGGATCAATTGCTCTAGCCTCGTTTATCGACATCTCTAACCGCGAATCTTTCACTTCTTCTACTACTGTCTTGCGAGCATATACATGAATTTCACCAGTGAGTCGATCCAGTGAAACGTGCACATTTTGCGCTGAGCCAAAATTTCGCTTATATGCTGATATTAAAGCCGCTTCAATAGCATCAAATATGATTTCCGACGCTATCCCTTTTTCCTTTCCCAATTGTTCAAATGCTTGCATGAAGTCTGCATTCACCCATATTCCCCCTATTCAATTTTAAATGACTTTAAAATGTAAGATGCAATCTAACTTGTGAGGCTTTTTCTCTTGGGATAGCAACTTCTCTTCCATCAACGTCAAGACGTATTTCACCGTCAGACATGAGGCCCTTTAAAGTGCCTACCACCATTTTGAGACCATCAATCGGGGCAAAAGTATGAACTTCTACTTTGTCACCGACATGACGAATAAAATCTTTTTCTTTCTTTAATACCCGATCTAATCCAGGCGAAGATACTTCGAGATAGTAACTTTCCTTTATTGGATCCAGTTCGTCTAGCTTGGTTTCCAGCTTCTCACTGACCCACTGACAATCATCCATCTCAATTCCATCAGGCTTATCTAAAAATACTCGCAAATACCAATCACGCTCTTTTACATATTCTACATCTACCAATTCCAAGGCAGTGCCGTTGGTGATGTCTAAAACCAACTTTTCCACAAACTTCTCTGTTTGTTCTCGTGACAATATTTACACCTCCATCAATCAAATTACTATTATTGTTGCCTAATCGTATAGTACCTTATACCCTATATTTGGAAGTGAGTTTTGCGTGTGTAAAACTATCTGGGCCACACCAAGATGAAAGAGTGGGTGTAAGACCCACTCTTGTGAAACGCGGAAAATTGTACTAATTCTAGTATAGCACCCTATACAGGCGATTACAACACTAAAGTGTTTTTTTTAAGCAAACAGCATAATCTGATCGTCTTCGGGCAAATGATCCAGACAGCCATGTTCCTTTAAAATCTCAACAACGGTCCGCGAAATGCGGGAACGGTTGCGTAAGTCTTCTACTGACAAGAAAGGACGTTCCTCGCGAGACAACACAATATTATGAGCGGCTGTATCACCAAGCCCCTGCAAGGAAGCCAGCGGCGGCAATAAGCCATCATCGACAATTAAAAATTTAGTGGCATCAGAGCGATATAAATCGACTTTATGAAATGCAAAGCCACGGAGATTCATTTCCAAAGCGATTTCAACAATCGTTTGCAGACTCTTTTCCTTAGCCGTCAGGGTATTTCCTTTTTGCTCAAACTCATTTAATTT
>Ga0366774_1092_pt1 | contig 14442 bp, 11 predicted proteins | sample BONcelHN113001D9_FD_207068 | JGI IMG/M metagenome (GOLD analysis project Ga0366774, IMG submission 207068) | Enriched cells from coal bed in the Powder River Basin, Montana, United States - BONCAT cells N11 rep2 HSBNCT.N11.300.1.D9 ...
CCGCCACAGCAAGGGAACCGGCCAATATGGATTTTCAATGGCACAGCAACAGATGATACCAGTCCAATATGGCTATTCTTCAGTACCACAGCAATAACATCACCTTATATTAAAAAATTTTAAAGAATAAATAGTTACTTATCCAGAAAAGCCGTCTACCGTAATGAGGTAGATGGCTTTTCTGTGGATAAACCTGTGAATAGTATGTGGATAGCTGTGGATAACTTTTTAAGTTTTGTGAATCCTTCTTCTCCAGTGCAATCAAATGTATGAAGATCAGTAAACTCCAAATACTAAACAGGAAATATTCTTGTAGCAAAGGTGGCTCTAGTATGGCAAAAACAATGAAAACAATGGATGGCAATCAGGCGGCTGCTGAAGCCTCTTACGCCCTTACTGAGGTTGCAATCATTTTTCCGATTACACCCTCATCACCGATGGCCGAAGGGGTTGATGAAGCATCAGCTCACGGCAAGAAGAACTTGTTTGACCAACCTGTAAAAGTTGTAGAGATGCAATCTGAGTCAGGTGCCTCAGCAGCAGTTCATGGCTCACTTCAGGCAGGAGCCCTCACAACAACGTATACGTCTTCCCAAGGGTTACTCTTGATGGTTCCTGAGATGTATAAAATGGCGGGTAATCTGGTACCGGCAGTTTTTCACGTAACCGCCCGTGCCCTAGCATCACATGCTTTGTCAATTTTCGGCGATCACCAAGATATTAACGCCTGCCGGCAAACCGGTTTTACCTTGCTTTGCTCTAACGACGTTCAAGAAGCTATGGATCTTGGTTATATTGCGCATCTTTCTGCAATCAAGTCCAGGGTACCATTCTTACATTTCTTTGACGGATTTAGAACATCTCATGAAATCCAGAAAATTGAAGTCACACCTGCTGACGCGATTACGAAACTTGTCGATCATAAAGCAATTGAAGAATTCAGAAATCGGGCCTTGAATCCTGAACACCCCGTATTAAGGGGCACTGCGGAAAACCCCGATATTTATTTCCAAAATCGCGAGGCCTCTAATCCTTTTATCGAAGCGATTCCTGACATTGTGGAAAACTACTTCCAAGAATTTAAGAAGATTACCGGTCGCGAATACCACCCCTTCGAGTACTACGGAGATACCGAAGCTGAGAACGTAATCGTGGCCATGGGTTCAGTTTGCAATACAACGGAAGAAACCATCGATTACATGCGAGCAAAAGGCGAAAAAGTTGGACTGCTCAAAGTTCACTTATACCGTCCGTTTTCTAAGAAATATTTTTTTGCGATTTTGCCTAAGTCTGTGAAGAAAATTGCTGTCCTTGACCGCACCAAAGAACCTGGAGCAACTGGTGAACCGCTCTATCTTGATGTGCTCCAGATGTTTAATCATGAACCCATAAAACCAGTGATAGTTGGCGGGAGATACGGCCTTGGATCAAAAGATACCACACCCAGTCACATCCTTGCTGTTTATGAGAATCTGAAACAAAGCCAACCTAAAGATCACTTCACAGTTGGAATTGTCGACGATGTCACCCACACCTCCCTGGCGATAAAAGAGTCGGTAGATACTACTCCTGAGGGCACGATTAGTTGTAAATTCTGGGGTCTTGGGTCTGATGGTACTGTTGGCGCCAATAAAACAGCGATCAAAATTATCGGAGACAATACCGACCTTTATGCACAAGGATACTTTGAATACGACAGTAAGAAATCCGGCGGTACAACAATATCTCATTTACGTTTTGGTAAAAAACCAATCAAATCCTCCTATTTAGTATCCGATGCCGACTATATTGCCTGCCATAACCGGTCATTTCTTTATCATTACAACCTGCTTAAAGGGCTTAAAAAGAATGGTAACTTTGTACTTAACTGCCCTTGGGGGTCAGAAGAACTGGAAGACCATCTACCAGCCCTCTTCAAACGCTATATCGCGAAAAACAATATCAACTTCTATACTATAGATGCAATATCCATTGCGGAAGAAATTGGACTCGGCGGCCGCATTAATATGGTCATGCAGGCAGCTTTCTTTAAATTAGCGAACGTCATACCCGTCGAAGAATCCATTAAGTACCTAAAGGATTCCATCGAAAAAATGTACGGCAAAAAAGGTGCTAATATTGTTGCGATGAACCAAAAGGCTGTCGACCGTGGCGTTGATGGATTGTACCATGTTAAAGTTCCTGCTTCTTGGGCTAATGCTAAAGATGAAGATTTGCCCGTAAAAGATGAACCTGATTTCGTTAAAAACATTCAGCGTCCCATGGCTAGCCACGACGGGGACGACCTTCCGGTCAGCGCCTTTGTTGGCATGGAGGATGGAACGCATCCCCTTGGTACAACAAAATACGAGAAAAGAGGAATTGCCGTTTATCTTCCTGAATGGCAAATTGATAAATGTATTCAATGTAATCAATGTGCCTATGTATGTCCCCATGCGACCATCCGAGCTTTCCTCTTAAATGATGACGAAAAGGGAAAAGCTCCTGAGACTTTTAAGACGAAGGAACCCAAAAACAAAAAACTCGAAGGATATCATTACCGCATTCAAGTTGCTCCTCTTGATTGTACCGGATGCGGCAACTGTGCCGATATATGTCCGGCACCGGGAAAAGCGCTTATTATGAAGCCAGCAGACCATGAAATTGAGATGGAATCGGAAAACTGGGAATTTGCTATGAGGGTAACGGAAAAATCAGATTTAATGGAAAAAAATACTCTCTTTGGCAGCCAGCTTGCTAGGCCCCTTCTTGAATTTAACGGAGCTTGCCCAGGCTGCGGTGAGACTCCATATGTGAGACTCCTCACACAATTATATGGCGATCGCATGCTGATTGCCAATGCTACAGGCTGTTCTTCGATTTGGGGCGGCAGTTCCCCATCCATTCCTTATACAACGAATGCTGACGGAAGAGGACCAGCCTGGATGAATCCCCTATTTGAAGATAATGCCGAATTCGGCTACGGCATGTATCTTGGTTCAAACCAAATTCGCGAGAAAGTTGCCGATCTCATGCACCAGGGGTTAAAGAGTTCAATCAACGAAAACTTGAAGCAGTCCTTCCAGGAATGGCTTGACAATATGGAGGATGGTGCGGGGTCTAAAAAAGCTGCAGCCAAAGTACTTGAAGAGATGAAAAAGGAAACCGTCTCCGGCAATCCGATTCTATCCGAAATTATGGCCCGAAAAGATTATCTCGTGAAACCTTCCGTCTGGATTCTTGGCGGGGATGGCTTTGCTTACGATATTGGTTATAACGGATTGGACCATGTCATCGCCAGTGGAGATGATGTAAACATTTTCATTATGGATACAGAGGTTTATTCTAACACAGGCGGCCAAGCCTCAAAGGCTACACCGACAGCAGCCATTGCAAAGTTCGCAGCCGCCGGGAAGAAAATTCGCAAAAAAGATCTCGGGCTTATGGCTACAACATACGGCTACGTTTATGTCGCCCAAATCGCCATAGGGGCCAACATGAATCAAACTCTTAAAGCAATTACTGAAGCGGAAAGTTACAAAGGACCGTCCCTCATTATTGCTTATGCTTCTTGCGTAAACCATGGGATTAAAACCGGTATGGGCACGAGTATTCATGAGATGAAAAAAGCCGTTGAAGCTGGCTACTGGCATCTCTGGCGTCACGATCCCCGACTTAAAGATCAAGGAAAAAATCCTTTCGTACTCGATTCCAAGGAACCAACCGCTTCCTTCCAAGATTTCTTAAAGGGAGAAATTCGTTACTCCTCACTCAAGACCACTTTCCCGGAAATTGCGGATGGGATGTTTGCAACTGCAGAAAAACATGCCCAGGAAAAATATCTTACCTTAAAGCGTCTCGCAGAAATGCAATATTAAAAAAAAGCAGGGGTGTCTCAATATTTGAGATACCCCTGCATTCACTTTAGGAAATTAGGATAAGGAATTCGTATTTACCCATTCCCTGGCCTCAGCCACGGACTCCTCGCTGGGAACAGGAACATTTGACTCGGGCTTCGTTTTTTCGATATGTCCGCGCCAAGCCGCAGTCTCATGCCGCTCAATGGGATTTGCTTGAAACTTTTCTTTTGAACGATTTTCAGTCATAATAAATACCTCCTTTTAGTCCTCATCTTAGTATTTTATAATTTTTAATTTGGTAATTTTCATACTAATTATATTCCAAGTTCTTTACGCTTTTTTTCTATATGATCTACATAAATTTGCACCGTTTTGTCTGCATTAGTCTCCACTGTGAGTTTTCCTAATCCTAATGTTTCCGTTGTTTCTGTTAATGTTTTTACTACTAGGTCACTACCTGTTACAGAGGGAACAGGTGCCACGTGGACTAGCCAGCCAAGAGCAATAGCCGTACAAGCATCTGCAACTGCTTTTTGCTCTAAGTATTCTGGTGCACCAATGACAATCGGCAACATATTGGTATCTACATCTAACGCATCAGCAATTTCCTTAGCGGTCTGGGTCATTTTCCCTATATCTACACATGCGCCATAGGAGAGCACTGGCGGGATTCCTAATGCCTTACAAACTGCCTTTAACCCAGATCCAGCTTCTTCTGCTGCGCTTGGATCAGCAAGTCCAGTATACTGCATAACAGATGAAGTACAGCCCCCAGATAATACTAAAATATCTTTTTCAATAAGACCTTTGGTTATCCGGAATATATTACTGCCACCTTGCCCATAACGAGCCGTTGTACAGCCTACTATCGTAGCAATACCTCGAATTTTCCCTTCGACAATGGCATCAATAAGGGGCTTCCATGAACCACCCAGAGCTGCCTTCACTGACTCTGTACTAAATCCTATCATACAATTAGACACATGTGGCGGAATATACACTTCTCTATTTTCTGCTTTACGTTTCGAATAAGCTTCTATTGCCATATCCAGAATTTTTGCAGCCTGTGTACGCATCTCTTCCGGCTTAAACTCTACCACTTGTGTATCTGGCATACGAATGACTTCATGAGTACTAACCATTGTAGTACCAAATCGTTTAGCATACAGCGGGAGGGTTGGAATCGTACAGTTATAATCAAACATGAATAAATCAACGGCTCCAGTTGCAAACAAGTACTCTTCTGATAGCCATTCGCCTTCCTGTCCACCATATGCACTCATTTTTCCTGTATCCTCATAATTAAGTAACTGTTGGCCTTCACAAACATGCCCGAGTATTTGAAGACCAGTTGCCCCTGCCTTGCGTGCCTTTTCTTGCCATTCCGGAGTGGAAGCGAGTTCAATAACAATATGAGCTGTAAGAGGCATGTGCCCATTGGAAATAATATTTACCATATTTTTATCGAGTAGTCCCATATTTTGCTTTGCAGTTCTTATTTTTTGAGTGCCCATTAATATTTCTTGCAGTATATCAAGAGCGAACAATCCTTGGTATTCATTTGCAATACCTAGACGTACTGAAGTAAGTAAGAAATCAACTGGGTCAGCGTTAAGATTTGTCATACATTTTGTCTGAGCTAATGCAATTTCGCTAAAGCCACCACCAGGGAATAGTTTTAATTTACGCCATAATTCCTGTCGTTTTGGAGGAGCGAAAGCTTTTGTCATTGACGACTCTTCCCAATAAGGTCTACCCATATCTTCAAGTACCCAGTTGGCAAAATTAATTGCTACTCTGCTAACATCTTCGTGACTATCTAAACCAGCCATCTCAGCATATTTAAGCAGCTTTTCTTTATCACGAATTCTTAAGCCACTCTCTGGCTTTTCAGCAGCTGCCTTCAAGGTACGAGCAGCTTGTTGTGCATGAAAAATATTGGCAGATGTCCCAATTGTTACGTGGCGATAAACAAAGTTTCTTGCAACCATTACATCCGCATCAACACCGCAATTACCACGCGGCGTTTTTGCATTGATGCGGCAGGGACCATTGGCGCATAATTGACAGGATAAGCCCGACGAGCAAAAATTACAGCGAATCCGTTCTTGCTGTTCGAATCGATCAAAAACATTCGTCAGTCCTTGCGCATGAACGTGCTGATACATTTCGCGCATTGCAGGATCCACAATAACATTTAGCGGATACCCCTCTTTACCTTGATCATGTGTCTGAATATGCTGACGCTGCCACTCATGTACTTGCTCCATCGATTTAGGTGATTTTTCAATATCATAGTATTTTTTTGAATTCTGGTGAACATCAAAATGACGATTGGGATCATTTGTACCGCTGGCATCACCTTTTCCGTCAATTGATTCTACATCACCACGGCTCGTCTGATCGGTGCTTTTTATCAACGTTTCATTTGACATTACGATTCCCCCTTATTTATGTTTATGAATATTAAGCATTTAACCTTCGATGAAAGAATATTAAATGATTAAATTGTGATCTCTCCGTAGAAATGTGTTTTACCTTCCATATGCTTACAACACTAGCTTTACGTAGAAAATAACTTTATTACTAGTATTCATCTAAATTGTAATTTTATATTCAAGGAATTTTGCACACACTATTTATATTTACTCTTCTAATTTAGGTTCCAAATTACGATTAACGTATTGTATTATTAAAGAAATTATTAGTCATACTACTATTAAATAAATAATAACAACTAAGGAGATGCATCAATGTTTAAACATGATAAACAGCTTCTACAAAATGTTCGAGTAGAAAAAGCAAACCCCACTTATGCAGCCATGCTAACGGAGCAATTAGGTGGTCCCCAAGGAGAAATGAAAGCAGCAATGCAATATATGGCTCAAAGTTTTCGAATTAAAGACGTAGCCATAAAAGACTTATTTATGGATATCGCTTCTGAGGAATTAAGTCATATGGAAATGGTAGCAACAACTATAAATTTATTGAACGGTCATGATTTGGATACAGAAGGCGTACAAGCAGGGCACATTCAAAGTCACGTTCTAACTGGACTAAATCCCTTAATGGCAAATGCCTCAGGTTACCTTTGGACTGCCGCCTATGTAAATGTCACAGGAGATTTGGCAGCAGATCTGTTATCAAATATTGCAGCAGAGCAGCGAGCTAAAGTTGTTTATGAATATCTTTATCGCCAAATTGAAGATCAACATGTCAGAAATACCATTGACTTTCTACTTAATCGAGAAGAAGCTCATAACACCTTATTCCGACAAGCATTTAATCAAATACAGGGAACCGGTTCCACTAAAGACTGGGGTGTAGATGAAAATGCACGACTCTATTTTGATCTGTCCACCCCTGGAAAGTACTTTGATATTAAGAATCCTCAGCCACCAGCTTTTCAAAATCCAGATCCTAATGCCAATCCTCCAAAATCTCCCAATCCTCTTATTCAGTAATAAGCAAAATTGTAACCAAGACGGCAACTGCCCTCTTGGTTACTTTTAAATTCACTTTATAGAATGTAGTGAGTCTTTTAATACATAGATTACGATAGGCTTGAGAAACTAATCATATAATTTACCTTAAAGGAGCGCTAAAATGAAAGCCATTACCTACCAAGGAATTAGAGATATACAAGTCGACAATGTAGACGATCCAAAGATTGAAAAAAATGATGATATTATCGTAAAAGTTACCTCTACCACCATTTGTGGTTCTGATTTACATCTCATTCGTGGAAGAATTCCCAAATTACCCAAGGGTTTTGTTATTGGCCATGAGGCTATGGGTATTGTTGAAGAAGTTGGCAAAGATGTCAAAAAGGTTAAAAAGGGTGATCGAGTCATTGTTCCTTTTCCTATAGCCTGTGGTCATTGCTCCTATTGTAATCATGGTTTATGGAGTCAATGTGATAATTCCAACGAACATGGTGAGGTCGGTGCACTCTTTGGTTATAGCGATCTTATGGGAGGCTATGACGGAGGCCAGGCTGAATACCTTAGAGTTCCTTATGCCAATGTAGGTCCTAGAGTCATTCCCGAAGAACTTACGGACGAGCAGGTACTTTTCCTGACAGATATCCTCCCGACATCCTATTGGGGGGTCGAAAATGGTGGTGTAAAAAATGGTGACACAGTAGTAATTTTAGGCTGCGGACCAGTTGGTCTACTCGCACAGAAATGGGCTGCTTATATGGGAGCAAACCGAATTATAGCTGTAGATAATATTGGTTATCGACTTGCTCATGCTAAGAAATTTAATCATGTAGAAACAATAAATTTCAATGAATATGATAATACAGGGGAAACGATTAAGGAAATAACTCATGGCGGAGCAGATGTAGTAATTGATTGCGTAGGCATGGATGGTGTGATGTCCAAAATTGAAGAAATTGAAACTATGTTAATGCTACAAGGTGGCTCAAAGTCTGCTCTTGAGATTGCATCCCAAGCTGTAAGAAAATGTGGAACAGTATCTGTAGTAGGCGTTTATGGAATGCGTTACAACAATTTTCCTTTTGGAGACTTTTTTTCACGAAACATAACTTTGAAAATGGGTCAGTGCCCTGCTCATGCTTACGTAGATCCCATTTTAAAATTAATAAAAGAAGAAAAGTTTGATGCTACCGATATCATCACCCACCGCATGCCGCTTACTGATGGTAAGAAAGCCTATGACTTATTTGATAATCGGCTTGATAATTGTATTAAAGTTATATTAAAACCCTAGAATTAAAGAATAGGTTGCATTTCTCATGAAAACACAGGAATATTTTTGCTTTACTTTCGTATATCCATTTTAGAATTTATGCAATTGCATCGTCCTAAAAGAATCCCTCCAAGAACGGCTAAGCATTCAGCCGTTCTTGGAGGGATTTCATCATTATTTTATTTTTTCAGGTGCCAGTATTAATTTAATGGGCAGATTGGAAGCTCCTGGGGGGCTGAATGTCATCCATAGGGACTTGCCGCTTTCATAGGTGCCAAGATAAGCACTTTCACTGATTTTGTTAGCGCCAAAAGACATTGCATCGGCGGGGGTCGGGATCGTATGTACATCCTGATGACGATATTCTAAGCCTAGCCATCCTGCATAGTCCCCTCCGCGAGGATTCAAATAGTAAGATATTTCATCACCGGAAGTGGAAGGCAGGTATATTTTATATACAATACCATAATTTCCATAGTTCAGCGTTGGCGTACCGTCCGTAGCATCAATGCCTCTGACATATTGGTCAAGGTAATTATCCGCCAGAGTAAGAGCAACGGTACCACTTTTCTTGCTATCGTAGGTTTGTTTGCCAACAAGCAATCGATCTTTGCCTTCAAATGTTCCTCGCAAACGATGTTCACCCGGATCAGCAGGCAATACTTTTGCTTGTGCTGCAAATTCTTTAGCATCAGCATCTAAAGGCATCATCATTACCTTTATGGTAACTGGATGATCAATTATTAAGTCATACATGCCATTTACCAGCATATTCGTTTCTACGACGCTGTGATCCAGGGAAGAGATCAAGCTTTTTGATTCTTTGCAGGGAACTTCTATCAGATACAGGTTACCGCCTTCTAAGTATTCCTGCTGTACCTCTTTGCCGACTTGCAAATAATCAAGGCTTGGACCGCCTAATCCATTTTTAGTGACTGTGATATGAGCCGTCTTTTCCCCGTTATTTTCCAGCAATACCACAATTTTTTTGCCTTCCGCTGTTGCATTTACATGATGAAAGAAGAGACGAATGTCACCACTTACTGTATCTTGATACATAATTCCATCATCGGGCACCATTTCAGGGCTATCAGAAAGTAATAATTTCCCGCTGGAAGATGATACGGTAACGGGCCATTCTGATAAGGTCAAACCATTTAATTTAACAGTCGAATAGGTATCGACTGCCAATGCTGTACTATGTAACATCACAAACATAATCAGCGGCACTATGCCAAACTTAATCCAATACAATATGCTACCCCCTTGTTAAGACATAGCATCATTATACCAATACCTTAATCTTATGTAAAATGACAAAATAATACCATTATGTCAGTTTTTGTAACATTTTATCATCTGACGGGCCTTATTATGCATTTTACAGTTGATTAGTACCTGCAGCTTGCTTTGCAGCATCGATTGCCCGATGAGATAAATCAATGGATTGTCCAAGAGTATGCAGTTCTTGTACAGAGTTATGAAAACCCATACTGTTCGATGCCGCTACATAATCCCAGTACCATTGAGCCTGACGCAATAATTCCCGTGCATTGGTCAGCTGCGTCTGATTGGCATTGGGGATGTTTCCGGCTTTGGCTATGATCTCATGGGCCTTAGCCACGTTTAGTCCGGCAGTATGCTGCAATTGCCAAACATTATCCTGGGTAGCTTTTACTTGATTATACAGTTGGTCTGTGCCATCTTTATGGCAAGGCATACAAGACGCATCCAAATTTTTTAAAGGGCTTGTCATCCAATGAGAACTATATTTCTGTCCATTTTCGCGAATATAGGGCATATGACAATCTGCACAAGATACGCCGAATTTTGCATGGACACCATTTTGCCATTCTTCGAAATCAGCGTGCTGGGCTTTTAATATGGGTGTTTTCGAATCCGGGTGTATAAAATCCTGCTGAAATCCATTGGGTTTTGCAGCATAATATTGATACATTTGCTGAGGTGTAGTCCCTTGATCCCAAGGAAATATGACCCGTGATGTACCTGGTTCAAAATAATATTCCGAATGGCATTGTCCGCATACATAGCTGCGCATTTCTTCCCGGCTCGCCTTATTTACATCAATGCCCTGACGCCCCATTGCTTCAATAAATGCAGGATTAATGACCCTAAGATTCATAGTCTCTGGATCATGACAGTTGGCGCAGCTGACAGGGTGCTTGGATTTATCAAGAAGCTCGGTTAAAGGCTGATTGGCAAATCCCCAGCCCGATTCCTTATAAAATTGTTCCACATAGGGTGTTTTACAGGTAATGCATGCACCTTTGCTAGTAGGGCCAATACGTTTGGATTCCTTAAGATCTTCTATGGAATACAAATGTCCTCTATCTTCTGTATAATCCTTGCTAAAGGGATTGCCTTTAAAATTAGTGTAAATTTCAGGCTGCATATCTGCTTTTGGTACTTTGACGCTTCCTCCATACCCCGTTGGTGAGGCTGCCATCTCTAAGTTCTTTTGGTAGCTGGCATACTCCAAAGGATATGCTTTTCCCCAAACAGCCGGATCATATTCCCCGGCAGCTAACGATGATAATTTCATAGTTGACGGCGGTTTAACGGCCCATACACGAACCACAATAACACCAAAGAAAACGATCATCATCCCTAAAAATACGGCTAAAAATTTCTGCGCCCTATTCAACGTTAACCCCTCCTGGACTCCTATTTTGACCATGAACGATACCACGATGACATTTTATGCAGCTTTGTCCACCTGCTGCCATGGCTGTATTTTCCACAGTAGAAAAATGGCAGCGCAGACAATTTCCCTCTGTAATCCTCTTGCCTTTCGGCGTAAAATATAAGGTATCAGGATAGTCACGCAGAAATTCATGATATACATCCCGCATGCCGTTTTCACCCTTTACGTACATCATAGAAAGAATATTGTCATGAGGAACATGGCAGTCACTGCAGGTTACGGTTTTATGATTTGATGCCTGCCACGTATAATATACATGATTCATAGAATGGCAGCTGCCACAAAAATTCGGACCGCTGGAATATACAAACCCTGCGCCGGACAATGCCATTCCCACCACCGCAACCACAATACCCAGCAAAATTAATTTAAGTGAACTACGCTCCAGGAATTTCCCTAAATCCAACCACCCCACTCCTTTCTATTTTTTAATCCTTGCTGAATATAATCTAAATTTACAAGGCATAGCTATGCAAACCAGGCAATAATACATTCACGCCGATAAAAGTAAAGAGTACGGTAATGAAACCAATTACTGCCCAATTCATTGCCTTTTTGCCCCGCCAGCCTAAAGCTACGCGACCATGCAGATACATTGCATAAATTAACCATGTAATCAGTGACCATGTTTCTTTAGGGTCCCACCGCCAGTAGGATCCCCAGGCATACTCTGCCCAAACGGCTCCTGTTACAATGAGCAGGGTTAGAAACGGAACAGCAAAGTGAATACACCGATTCACTAAGGTGTCTAATATAGCTAATGACGGCAGCAGGCTTATCATTGTTCCTTGTTCACCCGCTTCTTCCAAACGCCGCCGCCACAAATACATGATTGCCAACGCGAAAGAAATCGCCAGTGCCCCATAGGCAATAACCGCTGTGATGACATGAATAAGTAGCCAATTGCTTTTAAGAGCAGGCATGAGAGGACGAACCTCTTGATAAAAGCTGGAAAATATACCTGTTAAAACAAAAGCTACTGGCAATACAAAGGCACCCAGAGAGTAATTCTTGTAACGATAAGCAATGTACAAATAGAAAAAAATCAGTCCCCAGACAAAAGCCATACCAAATTCATACATATTAGCAAAGGGGATGCGCCCAGCCTGCAGAGTACGGGAAGTTAGGGCTAATGTATTCACTACAAAACCAATCACCGTCAAAGCAATTGCCCAGCGCCCAAGCCTTTCCTTCAGCCAAATAAGATGTCCAATATTAAAACAACTTGCTAAAAAGTAACTGACAAAAGCAGAATTAAAAAACTCTTTTTCCAAAGCACCCACACGATTTCACCTATCCTTTTTGATTACTCGCCAAAATTGTTTTTTTATAAAGACTGGCAAAAAAGCCAAAGGCAAGCAAAAGAAACCCAAACCATACCAGGGGTATTCCAGGGTCTCGTTTAATGAGCAGCCCCGAAAAAGGCTGTGCCTCTATAAATTTCACCATTCCCATTTGGGGGCCGATGAATCTGCTGCTGCCTAAAGGTGCAGCTCCCCAATCATATTCTCGCCCGCCTTTATAGACAATATACATAATTTGAGGATTCAATCCCCCGACATACCGCACTGGCAGAATCATCATATCTCCCTCAAGCATCATCCCTCGTCCCTCACCCAGGCTGGCTTCCCGTAGCACCTTGCCAGCAGTATCTAAATACTGGGTTTGTATTGCCATGCCAAAAGAAGATTGATAAATGCTTACCCCCTGGTAGATCAAAGGATGATTGACTTTCACCTCTTGAGTAAATCCATTCTGTCCATTATGTTCAATACGAATGTGACTGATCCAATCCGAAACTGTTCCATCAGCATAATATTGGGTTTCAAAATTCTCCAGGTGTAATGTAAAAGGTTCACCAATTCCCCTGTATTTTTCCTGAGTAATTTCATAATCCTTCCCAACAGAAAGATTGATTTCCTCGCTAAATCCATAGACATTCCCATATAACGCTCCCAAGACAATTAAGACAATCGCCATGTGCACTGCAAATGTCCCCCAAGGATCCAAATGTCGCCATTTATTTGAAAGGCATAAAGCAGCAAGCTGCTTCATGCTGCAGATAAAAGTGCTGCCGCAAATTAAGGTTAGCAATAAGCGGAAGCCCATACTATGATAGATATCATATCTCTGAGGTGAAATGACAGTCCCTATCATCGCTGCCCCAGCCAGCAGCATGAGCAATGCCATTGCAACCTTCATAGACGTAATGAAATGCAGTACCTGAAAAACCTTTTTTCTATATATTGTCTGCTGGACGATTACATCCTGTTCGTTCATCTTACCCTCCCGCTTATCTTTGAGTTACCATGCTAGTATTCCATATTTGGTAAAAAAAATGAGTCAGAACCATAACAATTATGGTTCTGACTCATTTATAATCCTAATTTGCTGTATAAATGGGCTCTAAAGAGGCGCAGGCGAAACTCCCACAAGCCATATTTGGGCTGAGGCATATTAATCCGCTTTAATGCATAGGAATCGGTCTTTGCATCATTTAATCCAGCAAGGCCGGAGCAAGCGCCTCGGTATCCCGTTTCTTTTAATATTTGCTGAGCACCTGGGGAAAACTGCCCATAGGGATAGGCAAAAAATTGAATAGGTGTACCAATGTGCCTTTCCAAAGCTACTTTTGATTCCGCCGCTTCCCGCCGCTGTTCTGCAGCATTAATTTCATTCATCCCCACATGGGACATGGTGTGGGAGCCTATTTCAGTGTGCCTTTCATGCATGTAGGCTACCTGCTGCCAGGACAAATAGTCTGTTGTACCAATTAAGCTTGGTACAACAAAGACGGTGGCTGACATGCCGTACTGTTCCATAATCGGCAGGGCAGTCAGATAATTGTCTGCATATCCATCATCAAAGGTAATCACAATGGGCTTTTCCGGTAAGACGGTCTTTCCACTATAAGAATTAAATAAGTCTTCTAGAGAAATAGCATGGTATCCATTTTCCTTTAAGTATTTCATTTGTTCTTCAAACTGACTGGCTGTCACGCTGTAAATTTCCTCATCCACTTCGCCTACCTGGTGGTAAGCTAAGATCGGTACAGCATTCGTGGGCCAAAACAGCCAGCCTAAAGTTGCTAACATAAAAAGGACACCACATGCCAAAAATTTATTCATGTTCCAACTCCATAGCAATCTGTTCTATTTTTCG
>Ga0366774_1094_pt1 | contig 14153 bp, 12 predicted proteins | sample BONcelHN113001D9_FD_207068 | JGI IMG/M metagenome (GOLD analysis project Ga0366774, IMG submission 207068) | Enriched cells from coal bed in the Powder River Basin, Montana, United States - BONCAT cells N11 rep2 HSBNCT.N11.300.1.D9 ...
AGCAGGCGCAATCTATGGGCTATGCGGTGGAGTTCTTCCCTATCAACCGGGATGTATTATTATAGCTTTCCTGTTAATGATTGGGTACATCATCTTCGGTGGGGTATTAGAACTTGTTTGGATTAGTACCATCAATGTAATAGTAATGACGGTAGGCTCTTATCTTGCATTGTTTTTTCTTGGAACATGGCTGGCAGCTAACGCAGGGGGCTGGGATGGTATATTGGCGACTTATGCGCAAGTTGACCAACTATGGAAGTTCGATTTATTTAATTTCTCGCCCGAGATACTATTCCAAGTTGTTATACCGGTATCAGTGCTTCACATTTGTGCCGGTGGCGTAGCACAGGGGATGTATATACCGCTGCTTTCGGCAAGATCGGATGAGGATTGCCGGAAAGGTTTCTGGATTTGCAGTTTAACTAACGTAGTTACCTGTTTTCCTTGGGTAGTTATAGCTCTATGCGGTATGGCAATTCCTGCATTTGCGGCAATTGGGCCGAAGTTAATCGTAATGGAAATAGCATTAAAAACAATGCCCCAATGGGTATATGCCTTATTAATGGTTAGCTTACTCACCTCAGTGTTATCAACAGGCAGCGCTATTATCATGGGTAATGCTACAGTATTCGTTAATGATATTCTCAAAGGGGCATGTAACCCTAAAATGTCGGATGCTACCAGGCTCAGACTGATGCGCCCAATGATTTTGGTATGCGGTCTGTTAGCGGCGATTCCCGCGCTGTTTGCACCAATTTTGTTTCCCGTATTTCTATGGGCGTTTTCCTTTGGAATACCTCTATTTATGATTTTCTTGTTTGGTTTGGTATGGAAAAGAAGTACATCTGCTGCTTGGATTACTGTAATAGTAACTTACGTTGTCAACTTCTGGTGGACTTTTGCCACTCCAACCTGGGCAAAGGGACCTTGGGAGTTAAACATGTATCCAGTTACAGTATGTTCAATTGTCCTCGGTATTATCTTATTTAGCATTCTTCCGGGAAAGGCGGGTCTGCTTAAGAGTAATAGCAATTCCCAAACTCCGGCGATAAAAATAACTACTACGTAAATTAATTAGGGGGGATTAGAATGTGGGTCCTACAGTTATTTGTGCAAGAATTAGTGCTTACGCTAATTATAGCTTTCGCCCTATACGGGGTGTGGCGAGTTGCTAACCCAGGGAAAAAATGGTGATAAGGAGAGGTTAATGTGGGAATAGACCATGGTGTTGCTTCCTATCTTTGCGGATTGATGGTTGTTCTTGGGCTTATATGCACGATTGGCCAAATGAGGCAGAGCTCTAAATAGTGTATTGGAGAAGAGTATTTAATATTGTTTTAAATTGTAAGGCGGTGAAATGATGAAAAGATATATTAGTATTATCACAATAACAGCACTGTTTCTCGGCTGCGTTAGCTTTGCCTTTGCAGCCAGCCCTTCATTTAATGATGTGCCTGCCAAACACTGGGCATATGATGCAGTCAATCAATTGATTAAGGCCGATATAATTGAAGGCTATCGCTTGAATGATGACAGACTGGTTAGCCGCTATGAGTTTGCTTTTATGGTGCAAAAAGCGATTAACAAGTATAACCAGGCAAATGACGTCCAAAAAGCAGTAATCGACAAGCTAACTGCTGAATTCGCATCAGAGCTAAATAAGCTTGATGCCCGAGTAACTTCTTCTGAAAACAACTCCAGTAAAACAAAAGTACATGGCGAATTGCGTTCACGCTATGAGTGGTCTAAAGCTCCTGCAAGCGGTGCATTAGGAGCCTCCGAAGTTGGTAAGGGTCAATTTAGGATCCGCGCCCGTCTGCTTGTAGACGGTCAGATCACTGACAGTGTAACTTATCATGCAAACTATGAAGCAGAAAATTTTGCCGGAGTTGATACCGGCTACCCGGGATCAACTCCAAACAAAACTGACAACAAGGCTGATTTAGTAGTCGGCTTTATTGATGCCAAAACCAATTGGGGCTTCGTAGACGTTGGCCGTATGGGCATGGGACTGGGTTACGGCCTATTAACTGGCTCGCCAAAATGGGATGGCATACGTGTTGGTGGTGGTGACAATATAAAATGGATAGTCGGTACTGCCAGACGTAATAGCGGCTGGGAGGGATTGGGACCAGATGCCAATACATGGCGTTTTGCCAATGTTAGCACCAATATAGGGACAGTAAATGTGTTTGCTGCTTACATGGGTGAAAAAGACAAGACCAATTACAACACAACTGCGGCAGGGATATCTTTTAAAGCAACACCTGAAGTTAAAATTACCAGTGAATATGCAAAAAATGACGTAAAAGCCAATGATAAGCCTTACGCCTGGTATTTAAAGGCTCAATATCGAGGCGCTAAGCAGAGCACTGCCGGTTCCTTTGGTGTTTGGGCCCAATACAAGCGGGCTCAGCCTGATTTTGATAAGTATGGTATGTCTGACCCATATACCATGGCAATACCTTGGACAGCTAACTATCCAAGCCCCGGAGGTAATGCAAACGATATGAAGGGAACTGAGTATGGCGTAGAATATACCGTATTCAAAGATGGTATCCTGTCAGTACGCTATGATGATCTAACTAACTATGCAGGCAAAGTAAACAAAAAGTACATGATCACTGAATTGAATGTATTCTTCTAATATTCCTCTTTCTATTCTCTTCCAGACTGTTCACCTGAATATGGTGGGCAGTCTTTCTTGCCTTCTAACCACTTCCTATAATTCTACATATTTACATCTGACGTCTACTTCTGTATCATCTTAATCAAGCAACCATAATTAGGAGCCACCTAATAAGGGGGTTGAATATGAAAGAGAAACTAGACAAAAGTGAAGCTATTTTAAAAGATTTAATAACTAAAATTGAAAAGCAAAACGGGAATATATCTTCTCATAAGGAATTTTGGGAAGGCTTACAACAGGTGTTAAATGAACTCACTGTTGCAAAGGATCTGGACTTTCGAGAAATTGGCGATCATCTATACGACGGGATATATATAACTGACGGTGATGGTAAAACCTTGTATGTTAACGCCGCTTACACCAGAATTACGGGCATACAGCCGGACGAAGTTATCGGTAAATATGTACATGAGCTTGTAAATCAGGGAGTGTACTTAAACGCCGTTACTCCGGAAGTAATTAGTCAAAAGAAACAAGTTAACGCTATGGGAGAAAGCCTGCGAAATGGCACGAAGATGCTAATTACCGGCAGTCCGGTCTTAGATGGAGAAGGTAATGTAAAAAAAATCGTGATAATTGACAGAGAAATCACTGATTTACTTGAAATGAAAGCTGAACTTGAGGCATCACAAAAGCAAATAAAAGCAGTTTCTAAAGATAAAATGAAAAATGCATTGGAAGTTGAACATCTAAGGAAGCAGCAATTGAATAAGAATCTGATTGGTAATAGCCTTGAAACCCAGCAAGTTATGAAGATGGTTCAACAAGTGGCTGGCCTTGATGTAACTGTACTGATTACAGGGGAGACAGGTTCGGGGAAAGAAGTTGTTGCTAATGAAATATATGTGAATAGCGCACGGAAAAATTGTCCCTATATAAAGGTCAACTGTGCGGCGATACCGTCAAATTTACTGGAAGCTGAGCTCTTTGGTTATGCCAAAGGCGCTTTTACAGGTGCGACAACCTCCGGGAAGATAGGTCTATTCGAACTGGCTGACAAAGGGACAATCTTACTTGATGAAATTGGGGACATGCCTATGGAACTGCAGTCTAAACTGCTTCGCGTTATTCAACATAAAGAAGTAACTCGTATTGGCGGGACTAAACCCATTAAGCTTGACGTAAGAATTCTTTCGGCAACCAATTGTGAACTAAAAGACTTAGTTAAACAAGGAAAGTTTCGCGAGGATTTTTATTACCGCCTCAATGTATTTCCTATCCATATTCCACCATTACGTTCAAGAGTAGATGATATCGAATCACTAGCCCGGCACTTCCTTGGTATTTATAAAGCCAAATATAGCAAAAAAACAAAAATTGAGCCCTTGGGCTATGAGATGCTCCGTCAGTATTCTTGGCCAGGCAATATCCGGGAGCTCCAGAATATTATCGAAAGACTTGTAATTGTATCAGAATCAAACGAGGCTATCTCAAATGAGCAAATAGGTAATTTGCTTAATATTCATCCCTCTTATATGACAGAGCTTGTTGTTGATGAAATGGGACTAAAAGAAATTGTTAATAATATCGAAAGGAAAACTATCGAAAAAGCCTTGTCGTTGTGCGGAAGCACCAGAAAGGCTGCTAAAGTCTTGAAAGTAGATCAATCTACTATTGTTAAAAAGGCCAAAAAACTTGGAATCAGCATAAAAGATGAAAAAACGCATCCATACTGATGCGTTTTTTGCTACTGTTTTTAATTAGCTTCCTCGGCTATTGACTACTCTTGTGCTTGATAGCTCCGCAAATCATCGATTCAACTTCACTTGTCGTCACGTCACTCCCCAAATGAGAAGTTTGTAAATGACTAACAGTATAAAAAGGGATCTTGCTTATAATAATATGTTTAGACAAAAAAATTTGAGGGACTGCATAATGAATAATCAAGTACTTTTATGGTCGATGTTGATTTTACCTTGGTTAACTTTGTTCTTTATGCCTAAAGAACAAATCAAAAGGTTGATGCCTGTTGCTTTATTCTCCGCGCTTACCAGTGTATTAGCTACAGAGTTAGGAGAAAATCTGGGGTGGTTCGTTTATGGAAAAGCTGCTTATCCACTAAATACACCTTCCTATATTATTTATGGACTAAATATCGTCACTACTATGTGGCTATTTTATTTTTTACATGGTCGATTTTGGCGATATATCGTAATAGATACAGTACTAAACTTTGGATTCATATATTTATTTCATGTCTATTTCCTTGGCAGTAGAGGGCTTTTTTACGAGGTCGGTCTTACGCCTTTACAAAACGCGTTAATTGTTACTTTCGACGGTGTTCTGGCATATGCCTATCAAGTATGGCAAGAAGCAGTTTTCGCCCGCTCCGAAATCAAATCAGCTAGCTATTCTTCAAATTTACAACCGGCAGCAACCAAACCATTACCCAAAGATCAAGACAATGAAAAAGGTGAATAGAGTGCATCAAAGCTTCGTCAAACCATTATATTAACGCGTTTAGTTTTTTTCCTGTTAGCTTCCTGATGCTTTTCAGCGCCTTTCTCAATTTGTGCCTTGGCCTCTGCGTTTTTCCGGCGCGCAGCTACTTCCGCCGCCGCAATCCCGTAGTGCACAGATTCCTGCAGGTCACGGTCAACGTCTGAGGCATAATTTTTGTCCCCTTGACTGCCGCCATTAAAGGCGCCGCTATAAGCCTCGCCAGGATGGCTGACCTTACCGGCAGCGGACAAGAGTTTACTCATGCTTCTATTTTCTAAGAAACGCTCGTGCTTGGCCAGCGCCCGTTCCCTGTCCCGTTCCTTTTTGGCAAGCGCGGCCTCCTGCGCCAGTCTTTCTTCCTCCAGCTTTCTAGATATCTCATCATACATTGCCTGACCAATCTGCTGATCGACCACAGCCAATTCTTGGATCTGACGTTTTATATCCCCTGCTTGTTGCCGGACATTGTCCGTTTTGTCGTTGTCCGTTCTTTGCTGCAGCTTCTGTAAGAGGTTTGTGCGCTGCTCCCGCAAGACCGCCATATTATTTTTTGGCGTAAGGGTAGTCCCCCACTCCATCCGCACCTTTATTACTTATTATATCGACAGTTACCTGGAGTAAATTAAGCAATATTACCAATCTCATGCCACAATTGTTCTGGCCCCCCTGAGGTTTATCGCTTTTGTTCAGCTATTACCCTGCATGGCAAACCAGTCATTCCAGAAAAGTTGAGCGGATAAGTATTTGCTACGAATGTGTTTACTTTTCTTCCATCCAAAATTACTGACAGGTTACATAGGTTTTCCACGATAAAAACGCCCCTGTCTGCGCAGTATTGGTCTTTTGCGGTATGCTCTTTCCCACGCCTTACACCTGCGCAATCAATACCAATAATGGAGATTTCCTTGTTTAAAAGAACATCAATCAATTCATTGGATAACTGTGGGTGCTCTGTAAAATACAATTTCGTTCCATAAGGCTCCTGTTCAATAAACCCTGTATAAAATGCAACAAACATGTCTTTTTCAATGAGGTCAATGTCTATATCCTGCGTCGAGATATCTCTATTCATGATATTACTGACATCAAAAACGATTGCGTTTCTTTTTACAAACTCCAAAGGAAATTCCTTGTTCATTACGTCAAAGTGAGTGCCTAAATGACCATAAGAAACTTTCTTTTCATTATCGGCAGCATCTCTGTTAACCTCAGGTGATATTTTAACACTTAAGTCCGTTAACATGTGTGTTCCTCCTATTGTTTATTTAATGATTTAGTGTCGCCCTCTTAGCGGTCACATTGGCTAATCCCTTGCTCTTTCAATTCGTCGTAGCTTCTCAGTGTCCCTAGCTGGAGGTGCACCGAAGAAGCGGGAGTATTCCCGATTAAACTGCGAGGGACTCTGATAACCAACTTGATATGCGGCGCTGGCTACTGCATAGCCCTCAAATGCAATGAGGCTTCTGGCCTCCAAAAGCCTTAACTGCTTTTGAAATTGAATCGGGCTTAAACCCGTTGCCCGTTTAAACTGACGGTGAAAGGTATTTATAGCCATACCAGATTTTGATGCGATCTCACCGATGTCAATTGGCTTAGTATAGTTATCGCGAAGCCAATTCACAGTCTGAGAAATCTTAGAGAAATTACTTTCTCTCAAGCCAAGTTGCCTCAGATACCATCCTTGCGGTCCCAGCAGAACGCGATAAAGAATTTCGCGTTCATAAGCCGGTGCAAGCGCTGGAATATCTCTTGGAGTTTTTATTAATCGCAGTAGCCGCAGCCATGCCTCCAGGAGTTCGATGTCTATTTCACAAGCTGCGAAATTCGCAGAAGCAGTTGGCATTAGATCTTCAGGAAGATCTCTCAGCAAACTCTGAAGAACATTCTGCTTTAACTCAAGACCGAGGGACATGTAGGGACGGCCATCATGGCCTGGATGTACACTCGCCGTTGCGGGAACATGTACCGGTAATACATAATATGAAGGCCCTTTCAGAACAGTACTACGTTCCCCAATTAAGAGAATCTTTGTTCCTTGAACCGTAAAACCAATCATTGGTTTATAGAGCGCTGCGAGCTGATGTGTGGGAATGTCTCCCTTAATCATACTTAGTCCAGGTACTCCGGTTTCGATTGGTCGAGTGCCTGCGCTTTTCATTAGATCGATAATTTCATTTAAAACTTTATTCATACACATATTCTAGCATATGACTTCCAATTTCCCAACATAACTCTGAACTCCAGAGCACTTTTAGGCTCTTTTAAAGATAAATATATGGAATAATCGAGAATAATCTAGGAATCAGTGGTGTTTTTAGGCAATAAGATGGCACCATTAGATCTAGGTTGTTTTAACAGAAACGGCTAAAATAGAATCAAGATTGAATAACAAAAACAAGGAGAGTCTTATGAAAATCGCAATCGTAACAGGTGGAAGCAATGGCATCGGAAAAGCAACCGCGCTTGAGCTTGGCAAGCGCGGAATTAGCGTCATTCTCACATACAATTCCTATAAAGATAGAGCAGAAGCTGTTGTTAAGGAAATTGAGATGAATAAGGGAGTTCGAGCTGTAGCACTGAAGTTGGATCTGACTGAAAGATCAACATTTGAGGGTTTCGTTCAGGAAGTGAAAAAGAACCTCAAAGAAGTTTGGAACAGAACGACTTTTGATTACCTGGTCAATAATGGCGGTGTTGGCGGGCCAATGATGTTCATTGAGATGAGCGAAGAGTACTTTGACAAGATTCTTAATACGAACTTCAAAGGACCCGTTTTCTTAACACAACACCTCGTCCAATTCATGGAGGATGCTGGAGCCATTGTAAATACCTCGAGCACATCCAAGAACCAATCGTTTCCAGGGTATTCCGCCTACGGCTCGATAAAAGCAGCGTTGTCATCTTGGACTCGCTACATCGCCAAAGAACTTGCACCGCGCAAAATTCGGGTCAATGCAGTTTCTCCTGGCCCTACTCACAGCAATTTTGGCGATGGAGTATTCGATAAATATCCTGAATTCATCAAGCCGCTGGCTGAGCAAACTGCATTTGGCAGAATCGGCCAACCCGAAGACCTTGCCAAGGTCATTGTGAACTTATTGTCCGATGATTTCGGCTGGGTCACAGCCCAGGACATTGAAGTGTCTGGCGGACACATGCTTTAAGAATGTGAGGGCTATATGAAAAGCCTACTACACCTTATTTTATAAAGCTTCACAGGCTCAATATTAGCTTGTGTACAATATCATTTTATTGAGTATTCTTCTATAGTCCAGTCAACAGTCCAGTCAACGCTATTCAAGCATCTGAAAAGGTATCCAGAGAACTACCTACGGATGAGTAGGTCCTCTCAACTTAATCAAAAGAAGCTCTGAAACTCAATACGAGCTTCAGAGCTTCTTTCATTTATTCTGCGTTCTGATGAGCCTTGCCATTAGCTTTTGCTTCTTCAGCCATTGACTGCTCTCCGCGCTTGAAAGCTTCTCTTACCATCGAGCCACTTCACCTGTAGTAACGTCGCTCCAATGAGATGTTACCATATAACCTTCAACAGTGTATTATTTTTTTAAAAGTCAACTTTATTTAAGACCATCGGAGTCACTTGTTACTCATAAAAATCTTTAGTGGTACCAGTAATCCTTCCTCCAAAAGCTACCCGAAGTCCTAGTAAAAACTTCGGGTTAGCTTTTTTGATATTTTTTTATCTTAGCTAATATTAAATTCTCCAGGGCTACTAAAGGTGGTGACAACCATTTATCGCGATGGAAAACCATCTGCGCTTGGATCGGAATATTTATACCATTCCAGTTCAGACTGACTAGTTCACCGCGTTTTAGTTCTTCTTCTACGACAATTTTAGGTAACAAGGATACACCCAAATCATTTTTAACACATTGTTTAATCGATTCAAGACTGCCAAACTCCAATATCATATTAGCCCGTACTTGTTCTTTCTCCAACAAGCGTTTCAAATCCATCGGGTAGCCGCAATACCCTTCCGGCAATAGAAGTGTTTGACCTGTGAGGTTGCGGAGTTCTAATACTGGTACGGTAGACAGGTCATGCTGCGGTGATACAATAAATACAGTTTCTCCGCGAAACAAAGTATTTTGTCGCAATTGTTGGTGTTCAGATTCATCGTTGAGACCAAAAGCAACATCAACAATATTCTGTTGGAGCCACTGTGGGAAATCAACACAGTTACCAACTTTAATATTTACTTGGACCTGGGGATAAAGCATTCTGTACTCCTTTAAAAATGGGGGCAACCAAAAGGCGCAGAGTGTCTCTGCAGCTCCCACCATTATGGAACCAGAAAGTATCTCATCATTACTGAATAAATTTTTGAGTGTTTCAGCATCTCTTACCATGCGTTCAGCAAAAGGCAAGAGTTTCTTTCCTTGTTCTGTCAAGAATACTTTTCTGCCGATTCTCTCAAATAGTCGTACACCAAGATATTCCTCAAGACTGTGAATTTGCTCCGATATAGTCGACTGAGAGTAATTAAGTGTGCGAGCAGCTTCTCCGAAATTTAGTAACCGGGCAACGATAATAAAAGATTCTAAGTGCTTTATATGCATATAATCACTTCCATCGGAAAATCCGATTGTTTCATTCTAAACAATCGACTTATCAAAATTATACTCTCATGATAAGATATAAACAACTTTTGCGCAATAAGATTTTGATTACCAATGGAGATGAATTATGCAACAACAAGTTAAACTTAGAAAAAGTATTACCTGGGTTCAAGGGTCAGCTTTGACAATCGGCGCTGTACTTGGAGCCGGTATTCTGGTTCTTCCAGCTATCACTGCAACTATGGCTGGTCCGGCATCGCTTATTAGTTGGCTTTTAATGGGTCTTCTCTCATTACCAATGGTGATCGTCATCGGATTGATGTCATCGCAATTTCCCGATTCGGGAGGGATGGCCACATATGTAGGCCAAGGATTCGGCAATAATGCAAGCCATATTACCGGAGTCCTCATGCTGAGTGCCATGCCATTTGGCATGCCTGTCACCTCCTTAATAGGCGCTCATTATCTCGGAAGCGTTTTTGGCTGGTCGTCAGCAGGCGTACATGCTGCTGCTGCAGGGCTTTTAATGATTGCTATTGCACTTAACTATAGAGGTATTGAGCTTTCCGGTCGTACACAAATAGGGGTAGTTTCCGCTATCCTCTTCATTCTCACATTTGCTGTTTGGTCAGCTATTCCAAAAATCCATTTTTCGGCACTTACACCATTACTTCCTCATGGGTGGCTTCCTGTAGGTGAGGCAATGTCTCTTATCTTCTTTGCGTTTATTGGCTGGGAAATGATCGGAAATTTGGCTGAAGAATTCAAGAACCCCTTGAGAGACATTCCCTTGAGCTTAGGTGTCTCCGTATTAGTAGTCAATGTATTGTATTTCGCTGTAGCTTTCATCACGATAGGAACTAATGTTTATTATTCTGAAACTCCTCTTACATCAATGATAACACTGATAGCATATCGTTGGGGAAATATGGCGGGGATATTGGTAGCATTCTTGGGTTTCATTGCATGTTATTGTCCTGTTCATACCTTCATTGCAGGTTTTTCCCGCCTTGTATATGCGCAAGCACGGGACGGAAATTTTCCTGAATATTTCGGTCGATTACATTCACGTTTTCAAACCCCTTACATAGCGTTACTCGTATTTGCGCCGGTTTATTTAATAATTCTTTTATTAAGTTATACGCTTTCTTGGGATCTAAAGCCGTTGATCAATATTCCCTGTGCAAACTTTCTTGCTGTATATACGCTTGGAATGATTGCCTCAGCTCGTATTCTCTCCAGTAAATTGGGGAAAACCTCCGCTTGGGTTAGCGCTCTCCTGTCAGGTATCGTATTTTTGTTTTCTGGATGGTTTATACTTTTTCCTATCACCGTGACGTTGGTACTGCTCTACCAGCAGCACCGAAGTAAGCGCAAATTTTTATCAGAAAAATTTCCGCTGTAGCATTTCTCTCAATTAACCAATGACATGCAACCACACAATAAAAAAAGATAACCCGAAGTTCATTTATTCTGCATTCTGATGAGCAGTGCCATTTGCCTTTGCATCCTTAGCCATGGCATCTTCACCGCGTTTTATCGCTTCTCTTACCTTCACTGTCGCTACGTCGCTCCAATGAGATGTTTGTAAAGAACCTTTGAATAGATGATAAGCTTCTATCGCTTAAAGCTTCTTATCCCTTTCGCGGTTGTCCATACAATTTATCAAAGAGAAATATATAAAAATACAGAGAGGTATTAGCGATAGTTGTATATGCTAAAAACCAGCCTTCCTTGTAATATATTAACTGTAATTTAAAAGCAATATAATGTGCAATGTAAAACCCTACTATTGTAGATACCTTCCACCACCACTTAATTTTTGAAAAGTAAATAGCTATCATTGTACTGAACATTATCAGGTAATATATTAAAGAAATTAGTGCATCTGTGCCGGCTCTTTCCGTAGGAACATCAAGGCTTGAACCAAACGAGAATATGCCCAGCATTCTGAAAATCCACATTGTATGGGCTTGTAAGGTGATCAACCCTAAGAATATATATAGGTAAAGTAAAATAGGCTTAATGTGTTTTGATCCACTTTCATAAACTTTTTTCCCAATCCAGAATAGCAAGGGAAGCGAGGCAACCGTCATCCAGGTTCTATACCAATACTGCGCATAAATGCCCAATTTCAAAAACAGTTCTTCAATAAAGCCATATGCTAAGGCAAATATAAAATACCAGTAATACTTTAGCTTATAAACCGCAATCAGTATTGCAGTAGCTGAAACAGAAAACTGCGAGAAATAATTACCTACGACTCCATCATCATACAAGCTGTGTGGAATAATCTTTGGGAAATACTGATATGCATGCAGACCGCCTATTAGTATTTCATAACTAAAGACCAAACCGGCTAACGAAATATATAAGGCTAGTACTCTCCACTTGTTCCGCACTTTCACGAGAATGAAGATGAGTTCAATAAGAATTGTTACACCTAATAGTATGTACCAAATTGTATTGCTCCAAAATGAAGAAGGCATAATTTACCTCATGAGCTTTTTTCAATTGATCGCGAAATACCAACATCCTTTAGGTTCTGTATGATACGAGTGTCTTATACTCACATACCTACAAATAGAGTATAGAAAACGGACCCGAAGTATATCGCTCACTACTTCAGGTCCGTCTATTTCATTTATTCCGCATTCTGATGCGCCGCACCATTTGCTTTTGCTTCCTTAGCCATTGACTGCTCTCCGCGCTTGATTGCTTCGCGAACCATGGAGCCAACTTCACCTGTTGTTACGTCGCTCCAATGAGATGTTTGCATATAACCCTTTGCTTCAGTATTGGGTAATACACTTATGGACAATTACCTCTTATCGATCACCCTCCAAAAGCAGCAAAAAACATGGGGTATGAGCGAATCTATCTACCAGCGCCTAACTTTTCGTCGTCTTTTGTACAACTTTTATTTTGCCTACAGTTCGTGTAAGAGATATGATTCCAGAATACATACAATTTTAAAGTAACCCTATTCGTATTTGCCCTAAACTGTACGGATATATAATAGAGGATAATATCTGCCAGCTATATCCTTGTTAAGTGTGAACTTTTTCTAATTGCTCTGACGACATCTAAGCGAAGACACTTTGATCTCAATTTAAAGGAGATGAGATATGGATATAGTATAAGATTATCATTTAGAGTATAATCAAAGTGAACTATCAGGGAATATTGAGCCGTTACTGTCTATCAAATTTTGATAATAAAATAAGCAGCTTTAAACATACAAATGCTTCACCAGAAACTAGTTTCCACAACAGTGGCGTAAATATGAGAATGACGACCAAAAGGAAGTGATTTAATGGAAAATGAATCGACATATAAGCCACCTGCCGGGAGTATAAAACGGACTTTACTTATCTTTCTTTTCGGTGGATTTATCATAACTTTTGCGGTAAATACGATATATGAGATGTGCAGAATAGTATGGATTGATTTTATGCACTACAATCCACACCGCTCTCAAGCACATGCACTAGAGCTTATTGCCGGTTCGCCCATTGACGGGTTAATACTAACGCTATATTACTCGCTTCCCGTGATAGTCGGAGCTATGGTTGCTGGAGTTTTTCAGCGTATTTGGGGATATATTCCATTCTACAGCCTTACTGTCATGCTCCCAATATGTGTCTTCACTTTTTACAAACAGATGCCAAGCAGACCAATTCCAATTGAATATACAGATATTCTTTGGCTTTTTATTTTACAGCTTCCAGTCGTGGTTGGTTGCTGGTGGTGGAACAATCGTACCCCAAAGAGTTGAACCCAGTCGAGATTTACATACGACCAGCATAACTGGTCGTATTTTTTTATGAATTTGTTATGAAATTTATATTTAGGAGGCCTGAGATTATGGAACAATTTACGAAAGAACCAAAAACAGAGGGTGGATATTATTTAAAGTACGATGGAAATTATGTAATGCGACAAAATGCAAGTGCAGAATGGATTCGATTCGAAACTCAAGATACTAATTTTAATCCGGATTATTTTGAAGTAATGGATAACGCTAACGATAAAAATACTGTACGCGCAAAATTTTTAACTTATAGAGGGGATTATGTGCTAAGCCCTGATGGTAATCCATATATAGTACCTTATTCTTTTGATTTTGAAGCATTTATTACAAAATATAAATCACTGGCTATTCCCCCATCCACGGAGGGTTATACAGAGTATACTTATGCTGCTCTATTTAATGCTTTCAGACCAGGTGGAATAGATGATTTGCAAAGGTCTTATGATAGCACCTCTGGCTACTTCAACCCAGCTTTTATGTCGTTCACAGCGGCAGCTAGCTTCGTATATGGAGTGGCAAGCAATATTATGGGGGTTGATATAAATACCTGCCTGTGGGCTGGAGGGAGAGTTAACCTAATACAAAGCCGTTTACCAGGGGCAAATATTGACACATCTGGCGAAATGAA
>Ga0366774_1097_pt1 | contig 13890 bp, 9 predicted proteins | sample BONcelHN113001D9_FD_207068 | JGI IMG/M metagenome (GOLD analysis project Ga0366774, IMG submission 207068) | Enriched cells from coal bed in the Powder River Basin, Montana, United States - BONCAT cells N11 rep2 HSBNCT.N11.300.1.D9 ...
CCCTCGCATTTGGGTTTATGGAAGAAGCGCGCAAGATGTTTGTGCGCAAATACTGATTCTCTTCGATTCATGAATTGGCTGACGGTAGGCATATCTGCGCTGCATCAAGCTTCAAACCTGATCGAACCTTAAGCTATGTCGGTCAACAAGGAGGAGAAAAACCATGGCACGACTAATTTATAGGCAATCATTCTTCCGTTCCGCCAAGACATGGAGCCGTGCGGCAAGCCTGCTGGCTGCGCTTTGCGCCGCTCCGGCCATGGCGGCGGAAACCGGATCGGCCCTTAATCCCGTGAAAAATGCGGCTGCTGAACTGACAATCACCTCGACCTCTTTCAAGAACAATGAGGAAATCCCGATTCGCCACACCTGCGAAGGCGCCGATGTTTCACCGGAGGTTTCCTGGACTGGCGTGCCTTCCCGCGCGAAAAGCCTGGCTCTGATCGTCGACGACCCGGATGCCCCCGATCCTGCCGCGCCGAAAAAAACAGTAACGCACTGGCTGCTCTATAACATGCCCACCAAGACAACGACCTTGCCGGAAGGCGTTTCTACCGATGAACTGCCGGCCGGAACCCTGCAGGGAATAAACGAAGGGCAGCGCACCGGCTACAGCGGACCTTGTCCTCCTGTCGGACAGCATCGTTATTTTTTCAAGCTATATGCTCTGGACGCGAAGCTGCCAGACATGAAACAGCCCACCAAAGCAGCCTTGGAAAAAGCGATAAAGGGGCATGTCATTGCCCGCGCCGAGCTGATCGGGCTATACCAGAAACAGCGTTAGCCGCAGGCAGGGCGATTTACAAGAAGCCTATCTCAATAGGTGCGGCGAGTTGTGCATTGCAATCTGTGCGGTATTTTGCGCCGGTATGAGAATCACGGTTGGGAGCGTTTATGGCAATCATCGGCATCGACCTTGGCACATGCAACCCGGCGGCAACGGTTTTACGAGTTATATCGACGAGACTAAAGCCGCTTCGCTGGCATACGGCCTGGACCGTATGGGCCGGGAACTGCGTATCGCAGTGATCGACCCGGGCGGCGACGCGCTCGACGTCACCATCATGAAAACGGTTAGATGCCGCGTGCCACGCATAACCCCCTGCCCGGTTACTTGCAGCACACTGAACTGCCGAAAAGAAGCTGTTTGATATATCCATGCATTAAATATCCCATTTTCATCAGGAAGAAAAAATGACAATAAATCCCCTTGAACCGCACCAGCTTCATCATCCCTGCGATCCTCGTCAATTCGGATTCCAGACCACAGCAGAACTGGATGATCTAACGGAAATAATCGGCCAGATGCGCGCCATGGATGCAGTCCATTTCGGTGCCGATATACGCCATGACGGTTATAACCTTTTTGTGCTTGGTCCGGCCGGCTTGGGCAAACGCACCATAGTCAGACAGTTTCTGGAGAAAAGAGCGGGTGGCGAGCAAGAGCACGATGATTGGTGTTACATCAACAATTTCGCCGAACCCCATAAGCCGCAAACGCTCAGGCTGCCAACAGGCAGAGGAGGTGAATTGCGCATCCAAATGCAGCAACTGGTGGATTACCTGCGCGCCACCGTGCCGGGCCTGTTCGAGAACGATGAATACCGTGCCAAGGCCGAAGCCATACAAGAAGAATTCAGCAAAAAGCAGGAAAAAGTATTCAAGGAACTGGGAAGCGATGCCGAGAAGCAGGATGTCGTTCTGCTGCGCACCCCTGGAGGCTTTGCTTTTGCGCCGGCCCGCAATCAGGAAGTGTTGCCGCCTGACGAATATCAGAAGCTGCCGGAAGAAGAAAGAAGGAAGATAGAGGCCGCCATCGCCGAATTGCAGGAGCGGCTGGAAAAAATCCTGCGCGGCATGCCCCAGTGGAGGAAAGAACTGGTTGAGCGGCTGAAGCAACTCAACCGTGAAACCATGATGACCGCGGTGGAGCACCAGATAAACGAATTGCGCGCTCATTATGCCGATCTGCCGGCAGTGCTTAACTATCTGGACACCGTGCAGCATGATATGGTCGAGCACGTGGACGATTTCAGAAAGCAGGAAGAAAACCCCGGTTTCGCGGAAATGGCCATGGCCAATCAACAGAGCTTTCACCAGTATCAGGTCAATGTGCTGGTGACAAACGGCAAGAATACCGGCGCGCCCATAGTCAGCGAAGACAACCCGACCTACAGCAACCTGGTCGGGAGAGTGGAATACCTTTCTCAATTCGGCGCATTGGTCACGGATTTCACCCAGATAAAGCCGGGTGCCCTGCATCGCGCCAACGGTGGGTATTTGCTGCTGGATATACGCAAGGTGCTGTCGCAGCCGTTCGCGTGGGAAGGCTTGAAGCGGGCATTGAAGTCGCGCGATATTCGCATTGAGTCCCTGGGCCAGGTATACAGCCTGATAAGCACTGTGTCGCTGGAACCGGAGCCGATCCCTCTGGATGCCAAAATAGTCCTGTTCGGCGACCGTCTGTTTTATTATTTACTGCAGGAATACGATCCTGAGTTCTCCGAGCTATTCAAAGTTGCAGCCGACTTCGAGGAGCAGATCGAACGCACCCCCGATACTCATCAGCTCTATGCCCGCCTGATTGCAACGCTGACTCGCAAGGAGAAGTTGTTGCCGTTCAACCCTAATGCAGTGTCAAGGGTGATCGAGCACAGCGCTCGCTTGGCCGGTGATTCTGAAAGGCTTTCCGCCCACATGCGCAGCGTGGCGGATTTGCTGCGCGAAGCCGATTATTGGGCGCGACACGCCAGTCGCGAGGTGGTGGATGCAACCGATGTGCAGCGCTCGATCGATACCCAGATACAGCGCCAGGATCGGCTGCGCGACCGGTTGCACGAGGAGATCCTGCGCGGCACTCTGATGATCGACACCGCGGGCGCGACCCCGGGACAGATCAACGGTCTTTCCGTAATGCAGTTGGGCGGTTTCGCGTTTGCCCAGCCGACCCGGATTACAGCCAATGTACGGCTTGGCGAAGGGGAACTGATCAACATCGAGCGCGAAGTGAAGCTTTCCGGCGCCATTCACTCCAAGGGTGTGCTGATTATGTCCTCGTTCCTTGCGGCTCGCTATGCCAGGAACCAACCTCTGGCCCTCTCGGCCAGCCTGGTGTTCGAGCAGTCCTACGGCCCCATCGATGGCGACAGCGCCTCCATGGCCGAATTGTGCGCGCTGCTTTCCAAGCTGGCGGATGCTCCGATCAAGCAGTCCCTGGCGATTACAGGCTCAGTCAATCAATTCGGCCAGGCACAGGCAATCGGTGCGGTTAACGACAAGATCGAAGGTTTTTTCGATATATGCAACGCCCGGGGATTGGATGGCGAGCACGGAGTACTCATCCCCGCCGCCAACGTCAAGCACCTGATGCTGCGCCAGGATGTGGTAACGGCAGTCGAATCCGGTAAATTCAAGGTATATGCCTATGAAGATCTGGATCAGGCCATTGCCACCTTGACAGGCGTTCCTGCTGGAGAAGCCGATACCGGCGGCGGCTATCCGGAAGGCAGCATCAACGGCAGGGTTGCGGCGCGACTCGGCGAACTGACCAAGATCAGGGAATCATTCGCACGGCAGCCCGGGAAAGAAGCTGCTGCAAAAAAAGAGCAGGAATAGCTTTTTATTTGGAACATCGGCAGAAAAGCTGCTTATCGCGGAATCAATCGTCAATCTTTACCGGCCAAAGGTGGATGTTCTTTTTTTAATGCGATTTCTACGACGTGCTTGTGGTTGCCAGCCGGTTTCATGCGAGTAATTTTTGCCTTGTCATTTTGAAACCGCAGAAATCAAAAGCGTCAATCCGGCGCGTCCGCCGACGTGCCGGCTAATATCGTGTCAAACCCCGTTTTCTCGGTGCGGCCGGACCACAGGAACGACTCCAGCTCATCGGGGGGAACTGGCTTGGAAAACAGATAGCCCTGGCCATAGTCGCACCCGGCAGCGGCAAGCAGATCGCATTGCTCTTGCGTTTCCACTCCTTCCGCGATCACCTTGATGCCGAGCGTATGCGCCATGACTATCATGGCTTCGCAGAGAGCCATGTCGTCCGACCCGGCGCTCAGGTTGCGCACGAAAGACTGGTCGATCTTGAGATAATCGATGTCGAACTTCTTAAGGTAGGACATCGACGAATAGCCGGTGCCGAAATCGTCCAGCGACACTTCGATTCCGGCATTCCTGAATTCGAGCAACTGGTCGGTAACGTCCGCGCTCGCATCCATCAACATCCCCTCGGTGATTTCGAACACCACCCCCTCCGTCTGCAGGCCGACTATACGAAGGTAATCGAACCAGACCGAAAGATTGATGCCCCCGTTGCGGAACTGGACCGGCGAAATGTTCACGCTGACCTGGAATTGCGGATCAAGCGAGTCGCGCCAGCGCGCGGCCTGCTCTGTTGCTGTGTGGAATACCCACTCCCCGATTTCGACAATCATTCCCGTCTCTTCAGCCAAGGGGATGAAATCCGCCGGACTGATCATGCCGCGCACAGGATGCTGCCAGCGAATCAGCGCTTCCGCCTTATGCGTGGCCCCTGTCTGCAATTCGACTATGGGCTGGTAGTAAACACGAAACTGGTTTTCGCCGAGGGAATCTCGCAAGTCGTTGATCAGCCTCATCCTTGTCTGGGCTGCCTGCTGCATGGACGAAGTAAAGTAGTGATAGCGGTTTCTGCCCTGACGCTTGGCGGCATACATAGCCTGATCGGCATTGACCAGCAAATCTTCGGGCTTGACGGCATCCTGCGGATACAGGGTGATGCCGATGCTGGCCGATATGTATGCCAGTTCATTGCCGAGCTGGAAAGGAGCGGCAAGCTTATGCATGATTTCAAGCGCGACGCGTTCGACGCTGTCGGCACCTTGCAGACCGCACAGGATGAGGGTAAATTCGTCACCTCCCAGGCGAGCGACCGTGTCGGTTTCACGCACGCAGGAAACCAGGCGTTGCGATGCCTCTTTCAGGAGAACGTCGCCCATCACATGGCCGAGCGTATCGTTGACATCCTTGAAGTGGTCCAGGTCCAGGAACAACAGGGCCATTTGTGAGTCGGCACGGTGCGATTTCCTGATTTCCTGCTCCAGCCGGTCGAGAAACATGCGGCGGTTGGGCAGGCCGGTCAGCAAGTCGATGTTGGCCTGTTGCCACAGCAACTCTTCCAGTTCCTTTTTCTTCGTAATGTCGGAAAAAAGAGCAACCCGGCGGTGAACCGATCCGTCTTCATTAAAGGTGGAACTGATGCTGAGCCATTCGGGATAAACCTCTCCGCTCTTGCGGCGGTTCCATATCTCGCCCCGCCACTGTCCGGTAGTAACAAGCGCGCTCCACATTGATTCGTAGAAATCCTTGCCGTGGTGTCCCGACTGGAGAATACGCGGAGTCTTGCCTATGACTTCATCTTGCGTATAGCCTGTCAGCTCGGTAAAGGCGGGATTGATGGAAAGGATGGTTCCGCTGGCATCGGTAATTGTCATCCCCTCACTGCTGGTCTGGTAAACCAGCGATGCCAGCTGCAACTCTTCGTCAGCCTTCTTGCGCTCGGAAATATCGGTGTGTGTGCCCGCGATAATAAGAGGACTCCCATCCTCGGACTTGGCGACGATCTTGCCCCGCGAGTACACCCATTTCCACTTGCCGCTCTTGGTGCGGCGGCGCGTTTCTGCCTCGTACACAGGAATCTGCCCTTGAAGATGCTGGTCCAGGCGCTGCAGGGCCTGGTCCAGATCGTCCGGATGGACATAATCCGACCAGTTGTCCTGCCTTAAATCACGCTCGCCGGCCTCATAACCCAGCATGAACTCGAATTGGGGACTAACCGTAAATTCCCCGGTCTTGAGGTTCCAATCCCAAAAGCCTTCTTCGGAGCCTTCCATGACGCGTTCATAGCGCGCTTCGCTGTCACGCAAATTGCCGATCATTTTGGTCGCAAGGGCCAGGGCGCGCCTTCGTCCATTTGCCAGCAAAAAGGTAAGCAGCGCCAGAAGCAGGCTCAGTGAAATTCCGGCAACCGCTATGAAACCCGGCTTGCCGCTATCCAGCCGCGACTCGAAAGCAGGCAGGGAATGAATAGCCAAAATCCATGAATGGCCGCCGATTTCGATGCGATAGGTTGCCTTGAGAAGGACGTTGTCCGCATTAATGCTGAGCGGGTCATTGTCCGAGTCGTACATCATCGTTTTCTTCGACTCGATATCACCATCGTAAACTTCGATGTCCAAGTCCGAGGTGCGTTCGCCGCCAAGCCCCTCCATCAGTTCGCTTATACGAACCGGCGCATAGACCCAGCCGGCTATAGCTGCACGGCGCTCTTCGATGGTGGAGGGAACTACTCCCTTCATATCTTTATACAACGGGAAAAACATCAGAAAGCCGACTTGGGACTTTCCGTCGTCATCTTGGAACAACATCAGCTTGCTCGTTACGGCGATGGAACCTGAATCGCGTGCTTTTTCCATTGCAGACCGCCGCACCGGCTCGGAATACAAGTCATAGCCTAACGAAAGCCGGTTGCTGCCGACGAAAGGCTCTCTCATGAAGACCGGATAATAGACCGGTCGCTCGCCTTCAGGAAAAACGGTGTAGTAAGGAAAACCCCTTTTACGGATATCGGCTATATGCTGAAGAATTCGTTCCTTCGGCACCGCTTTTGAGACCCCCATCCCTTTTATGCCCGGGTAATATTTCTCAAGATCCAGAGAGACAACATAGGTTCGGAAATCGTCTTGGCTGACATGATTGCTTGAGAGAAAAAAACCATGCGCACCACGAAGCACGTACTCATAATTCAAAATGCGCTGCTCGATGCGGCGGAGAGTTTCGTGCGCCTTGAAATCGAATTCAGCCTTCAGGTTATCGGACGCATCCTGGCTGGCCAGTTGCCACACCCAATAGGTTGCGCCAAACGATACAGCAAGCACTGCCATGACCAAGGACAACAGCACGATCTCGTTGCGGACGAACTTCCTTGCAAGGATTAAAAACGAACGGGCGCCCTTCATGCGCTTACTCGCAGACTAGTTTGCGAGTAAGGGATCCGGCCAGCATGGCAGGCTTTGCCCGGCGGGACAAGAACAATGACGAAAGCCATCCTCATTATCATCGTTTCCCTTATGCGATAGAAGTTTATGAGGAGACAGGAACGGGGGCAACAAAGCAATAGTTGCCGGTCGTGTTCTGCGTGCAAGTCGTCCTGAAAGTTTGGAAGAAGATAAAATCCTCTTCACTCATTTAACGCCAGCTTAATGAAGATCTTTATATCGATGTGGCAACTTTTCAGGTTATTTCTCTTTTGAAATTCTAAGGCTCCATTTTTATGGAGAAAGATATATAAGAATCAAGGGGGCCGGGCTTGCACCCGTCCCCCTTGATTGCAGAAACCCGTCGATTTAGCCGAATCAGCTTCGACAACCGGGCTAAACAGGCATTACCACGACGCTTCAGCTATCGTCGCTTGCATCGTCATCGGTATCGTCGCTGTCATCCGAGGCTTCATCTCCATAGTAATTATTGATCGTCGTGTTTCCCGCCGCTTGAGGCGCCATACCCTGCTGGCCGCCAAAACCCGTGCTGTTGTGGTGCCCCATCATGCTTCCGATGCCTTGAAACAAAAGAGCGCCGCCGGCAACGCCGGCCGCCGTTGCCGCCATATTTCCGAGAAAACCGCTTCCGCCGCCGCTCAGGAAACCCGGCGTTGCTGCGGCTCGGGCCGGAGCCTGGTTAGGTACGGCGTATTGCGGTTGGCTCGGCGCTGCAAATTGCTGCTGCCCCGGCACCGGCATTAACGCGGGGCTTACCGTCCGCGGCGCATTCGATGCGCTGCTGCCCCACGCATTGGCAGCATCCAGAAAACCTGTAGCGCTGCCCGAGCTGGATTGTGCCGACTGCAGCTGATTCTGAAGTGCGGCGATCTGCGCCTTGGCTGCATTCAGCGCCTGCTCCGCCATCAGCGCACGCTGAACCAGCAGATAAGCCGCGTCTGGCTGCTGCGATACAGCGCTTGCGATAAGTGTGTCCGCTTGCGGGTCTTTTGCTATCCCTCTGGCCTGCACAAGCTGATTAAGGAAATCCTGAAGAAACTGGTTTTCTTGCTGGTTCATTGTTGCTACTCCTTAAGAATATTGGACGATTCTATCACTGGGGCATTGCCTCAGCTATATGGTTGCCGGGCTTGGGGTGCGGACTAGCCGACAGCGCCCATGCCCGGGCAGTAAAGCGCGCCCTTTTTCAAAATATTATCCAATCTCTCAGCGGATACAGGTCTCGACAGTAGATAACCCTGAATGAAATCGCATCCGGCCTGATACAAGAGTTCTTTCTGCCGGTCGGTCTCCACACCCTCTGCAATAACCTTGATGTTCAGCTTGTGCGCCATGACGATCATCGCCTCGCACAGAGCCAGATCGTTCGGATCAGTCTCCAGATCGCGCACGAAGGTCCGGTCGATCTTCAGCCGGTCGATGTCGAAGCGCTTCAGATACGACAAGGTGGAATAGCCTGTGCCGAAGTCGTCCAGCGACACTTCGATGCCGGCATCCCTGAATGCCAGAAGGTGGTCCGTCACCACCTTGCTTTCATCCATTAAAACCCCTTCGGAAATTTCAACGGCAATGGCTTGGCCGGGCAGGTTCAGCATTTTCAGATAATCGAACCAAACCGCCAGATCCTCCACTTTTGACTTGAATTGCACCGGGGAATTGTTGATGCTGATCTGGAAATCCGGATGGTAAATTTGCCTCCAATGGGCGACCTGGTTCGCCGCCTCGAAGAAAACCCAGTCGCCGATCTCCTGGATCATTCCGGTTTCTTCGGCAACCGGGATGAACACGGACGGGTCGATCAGGCCGCGCTCCGGATGATGCCAGCGGATCAGGGCTTCTGCCTTGTTGATGCAGCCGCTTGAGAGATCGACTATGGGCTGATACACCAGGCTGAACTGCTTGCCGGCTATCGCATTGCGCAATTCGTTGACCAGCCACATCCGCTCCTGCGCGTCGTGCTGCATGGCTTCGGTAAAAAAGCTGTAGCGGTTTTTGCCCCCCTCTTTTGCCGCATACATGGCCTGGTCCGCATTAACCAGGAGATCGTCCGTGTTGCCGGCGTCCTCCGGATAAAAAGTGATGCCGATACTGGCGGATACGTGCGCGATTTCGTTGCCCATGTGAAAAGGTTCGGACAGTTTATGCAGAACATGGCGCGCGACCTTTTCCACATGGGTCATATTGCGAAGTTCACCAAGCACGATGGTGAATTCGTCACCGCCCAGACGCGCCACTGTATCCGTCTCGCGCACGCAGGCGGCTATTCTCTCGGCGGCCTCTTTTAAAAGCAAGTCGCCCGTGTCATGCCCTAATGTGTCATTGACATGCTTGAAGCCGTCCAGGTCAAGGAACATCAACGCAAACGGCAACCGCGAGCGGCGCGATTTCCTGATCTCGTGCTTTAACTGGTCCTGGAAATATCGTCTGTTGGGCAAGCCTGTCAGCGTATCGAAGTTGGCCTGCTGCCAGACGAGGTCTTCCGCATGCTTTTTCTGGGTCACATCGGCAAAAAGCGTCACATGGCGGTCAACCGATCCGCTCTCATGAAAAGTGGTATTGATCGTCATGGTGGCGGCAAAGTCTTCGCCGCTTTTCTTTTTGAGCCATAGCTCTCCCCGCCAGTAGTTGTTCTTTGACAGCTTGGCGAGCATTTCCTTGTAATGCGCCCGGTTGTCCCTGCCGGAACTTAAAAAGATAGGGTTCTGGCCGGTAATTTCACCAGCTTCGTAGCCTGTAATTCTCTCGAAGGCCGGATTGACCGAAACAATGCGGTTGCCGCCGTCGGTCACCATCATCGCTTCGGCGCTTTCCTTATAAACGAGCGCTGCCATCTGCAGCTCTTCCTCGGCTTTTTTGCGCTCGGTGATGTCGGCAAATATGGCAACGCGTCTCTGGATTGATCCGTCCGGATTGTAGGTTGTGCTAATGGAAGTCAGGACAACAAATTTCTCTCCTTTTTTGGAGCGGTTGCAAAACTCTCCTTTCCAGCTTCCCGTCATTTTCAGTTTGTGCCAGAACGATTGATAGAAAGCGGCGTCATGGTAGCCCGACTTGAGGATGTTCGGGTTCCGGCCTATGACTTCATCCTTGCTGTAACCGGTTATTTTTTCGAAAGCCGGGTTGACCGCAACAATTCTGCTGCCGGCATCCGTGACCACGATTGCCTCGCTGCTGCTTTGAAAGACCGTTGCCGCCAGTTGCAGTTCCTCTTCCGTCTTCTTGCTCTCGGTAATGTCGTTGAACAGGACTGCCACCAGCCTTTCAGCCGGATCTCCGACGCGGAATGCGTACACATCGAAAAAACGGCCGAGCGCGCTGGCCTTGTTCTGGAAACGCACCGGTTCGCCTGTTTGTGCAACCCGACCGTAGATTTCAAACCAATAATCTTCATGATGTGGAGCGATCTCGCGCATACGGCGCCCAATGGCATGCGTGATACCGGTCTGCTTCTCGAAAGCAGGATTTGCTGCGAGGAACAGGTAGTCGCAAGGCTTGCCTGCCTCGTCAAAGAGCACTTCGACAAGGCAGAACCCCTCGTCGATCGAATTGAACAGGGCGCGATAGCGCTCCTCGTTCATCCGGGCGATCTCTTCTGCCTGTCTGCGGAGCAGCTTGTCCGCTGCCTCGCTCATGCTTCTGCGTATGGCCGAAGGCAACTTGAAAAGCTTGTTTTTCAGGATGAAGTCGTACGCACCGGCTCGCATTGCTTCCGCGACGATTTCCTCGTCCACAGCATCCGAGACCAGGATAAAGGGCAGGTCGGGATTGATTGCGCGCACCATGCCCAGCGCATCCAATCCGTTTAATTGCGATAGGCGGTAATCCGATATCACGACATCCCACTGGTCTGGCAATGCATCACGCAGCGCTTGCGGTGTATCGACGCGGCTGACCTGTGGCGCGAAATCCGCCTGCAGCTCGGTCTCGAGCATGAGGGCTTCGTCCGGATTATCTTCGATCAGCAGTACGCGCAACGGTTTAGGCATGTTTCCTCCTAAAGGGCATAGTGCGGCGACGGTTCGTTCAATACCATCCACTAGACGCCGAACTGGCAAACCGCTTCTATAACTTGGGCATTGATTGGGCTTCCCCCATCCTCACGGATACATTCGATAGGTATGATTCAACTATCGGAGGTATTAAATGCAACGAAGAACGTTTTCAGAGGAATTCAAACACGAGGCTATCAAGCTTACGCGACAACCGGGGGCCAGCAAGGCAGCGATTGCCAGGGATCTTGGGATCGGTGCGAATCTGCTTGGCCGGTGGTGTCGAGATCAGGAAGGCCCAGCTCTCGCACATAGTAACAAGAGCAATTCGGTATCAAGCCAGGAATTCGACAGCATGCGTCGCGAGCTTGCCAAGGTTAAAACAGAGCGCGACATATTAAAAAAAGCGCTTGGCTACTTCGCGGCCGACCCCAAGTGAAGTACCGTTTTATCGCCCGGCACCGTAACGTCTGGCCAACACGCACCATGTGTCGTGTCCTGGGCGTGTCTACCAGTGGTTTTTACGATTGGTTTGACCGACCAGAAAGCGCTCGGCAAAAAGCCAATGCCGAACTGCTTGGCCGTATTCGTGAAAGCTTCGCCGCCAGTGACAGAACCTATGGTTCACCACGCATTGTGCGTGATCTGCAGCACGATGGATTGGCCTGCTCCGTCAATCGGGTCGCGCGCCTGATGCAGGCGGCCGGGATCAAAGCTCGGCACAAGCGGCGGAGGCAACCTGGCCAGGTATTGTCCCCAGTTCATTGCATCGCGCCCAATCTGCTGAACCGTCAGTTCGAGGCGACTGCTCCCAATCAGAAATGGACCGCTGACTTCACCTACGTTTGGACTTCGGAAGGCTGGCTGTTTGTCGCCGTGGTGCTGGATCTCTATTCTCGACGGGTCGTGGGTTGGTCAATGCAGCCGACGATGACGGCGCAACTGGTCATGGATGCACTGTTGATGGCGATCTTCCGGCGTGGTCGACCAAAAGCAGTGTTGCATCATTCCGATCAGGGTTCGCAGTACACCAGCGAAGATTTTCAGCGCTTGCTCGATTCGCACGGCATCCTATGTAGCATGAGTCGCCGTGGCAATTGCTGGGATAATGCGGCGATGGAAAGCTTCTTCTCTACCTTGAAGACCGAGCGCCTGAGCAGAAAACAGTATCGAACCCGCGACGATCTACGGGCCGACGTCTTTGATTACATCGAACGGTTTTACAACCCGAAACGCCGACATTCAACAATCGGATACATCAGCCCAGTACAATTCGAAAATCTACAGTGTGCTTAAAGAATGTGTCCGTGAAATCGGGGGAAGCCCAGATGCAATTCATGTTAAACCCGATGCCGTTATCCTGCACAAAGTAGGCCTCCGGTCTTTATCGTGCATCACATCCGCCATAATTCGAGCGCTATCTTTCCTGCGGGTGTTTTTTCAGATATTCTCGATCGGATGTGCAAGCGCTATGGCAACTTGTGCACAAAAGGTGGCTACGCTCTTAAACCGAATCGCTTTTATCGAATCCACAGTGCCATGAAGACCCTTTGCAGGTGCAAACGGTTTGCATTGGATGAGGGTGTTACGCCGCAGCTAAACAGTCTGCCGGGGGGACTAAAATGAGCGCGGCGTTACAGGCCGAAGCGTATAACCCCTCTGATTTAATTGAGCCGCGCGCTGAGCTTCGTACTTGGAATCGGCGGATCATAGGAATCGACCGGATATGGGCTATTTAATATCAATGCCTTTTAGCGCTTGCCATTCTGCATTGAAGTCCTGCCTTGCAAAAGCGGAAAAGTCTCGAGCGTAGCTGCGATCCAGCGACGGTCTGTAGGTTGCTTCCACCCAGTAGCCGCACTTTCGGAAAACCAACTTTCCATGAGAATACTCAGGCGCTCGCCAGCATTAATTACCGGAACAGCAATCAAGGCCGTTTGTTCTCTAAAGTAGCGGCCAAGCGTTTGCCAGGGCAGGAAGCAGCTCATCCGACGCGCCAAGATCTTTAGCAGCAGCCCTGGCTCCTGCTCTGCGGCAGTACATATGCTTCATGAGTTCGTTTTGCAGTCGTATATCGAAGCTGCCGTAATGCTTGATATGTCTTCGCACTCGACGGTATGCTCGGATAGTGTCCCTTCCGCATAGAGTGGCAATAAAGAGTAAAGCCGCGATGATCAGCGAATAGAACGCGATGCCTAGCAACACCGTGATATTGAAAACAAGAAATAGGATGCCGCTTATTGTTCCCGTAAGTAATAGGGCAAAAGCGAATTGGACCCAGAAATTGCACCTCAAGGGAATAAGCCATTCCCTTGATGAAACGATGTCATCGTTTATAGAGCTTGTTACTTGGCTTGGAAAACGGTTGAGCCGAGTATCGATAAGAATTACATCCATGTTTATTCCCCTCAAGTCTCAATTGGCTTTATTCGGGCATGTGACGGTTACATCTCAATCGGTTTCTATTTTGCTTGATTTTATATTTTTTTCCAATAGGGAAAAGATGCCGAACAACAGCTTCAGAGAATTGTTACAGATGGGTTCTGTCCGCAATGGATGCCTGAAAAGACCGTTTCCTTGTGGAACCATTTCAAGAAAAAAGCGTCAAACCATATTCGTTTGCATAAATGACTGGAAGCAAGATCAATCATTTTGTTGAACATTCTATTGAATTGCCCCACTGAAAAGGTTAAATGATTAACCATATAAAATTGAAAATTGCCTTACCGGTACTGGTCGCCGCACTGAGTACAACCGCGTTCGCTGCCAATGACATGCATGCCTCGCTTTCCGAGAGCGGCTCCAATAACCTGGTTGCATCGTTGAGCCCGAATAGCAGCAAAGCCCGCCCTGATTCGTCAAGG
>Ga0366774_1104_pt1 | contig 13635 bp, 9 predicted proteins | sample BONcelHN113001D9_FD_207068 | JGI IMG/M metagenome (GOLD analysis project Ga0366774, IMG submission 207068) | Enriched cells from coal bed in the Powder River Basin, Montana, United States - BONCAT cells N11 rep2 HSBNCT.N11.300.1.D9 ...
CTCTATGGGAATACTGTATTTAAAACCAAAAGAGATAAGGTTTATAATTAATCCGGTATAGTTCTTGTTTTCCCCAATAATGTTGGTGATTTCCTCTTTTAATTGACGAGGGGTTAGATTTGAAGTGTCAATAACATAATCAGCTTTATCTTTTATTCTCTGAAGAACCCTTCTTTCTTCAATAATGCCTCTCAGCAGTCTGCCCTCCTGGGCTAACGGATGTGCTCTTCTTGTCTCCTTGTAGCGCTTGACCACCACCCTGTCGGAGGCTTCCATAAACAGAATCTCATAGGTATGGCCAGCCTGCTTCAGTTCCTCCAGGCCGGGAAAGAAATCATTCAGCAGCTCTCCGCCACGTATATCGATGACAAAAGCGATCTTATCCAATTTACCATAGCTCTGCCTGAAGATCTCGGATATTTTGGGCATTAGAAGCGGTGGAAGATTATCTATACAAAAAAAGCCGGCATCTTCCAGATACTTCGCAACCATACTCTTACCGGCTCCTGAGATACCGGTTATAATTATAAATCTCATCTGCCCCTCCATTTTTAAGCCTTGGTGTATTATTCTTCTCCAACAATTCGTACTTCAGTTTGCAGTTCTACTCCATATTTTTCCCTCACGCAATATTGTATATGTCTGATTAAATTAATCACATCACCTGCAGTTGCATTATCTGCATTTACTATAAAACCGCAATGCTTGCACGAAACCTCTGCGCCTCCGGTTCTGTAACCTCCAAGCCCGCAATCCTGTACCAGCTTTCCTGCAAAATATCCTTCAGGTCTTTTAAAAATGCTGCCGGCACTGGGCATTTCCAAAGGCTGTTTCTCTCTTCTCTGTCTGTTGAAATCATCCATTTTTGACTTTATCTCAACCGGATCACCTTTTTTTAGCTTTATCTCAGAACCAAGAGCTATCCCGCCGTCGCTCTGGATAAAACTCGCTCTCTTGCCGAATTTATGCCCATCTCCCTTAAGAAGAATCATATTGCCGCTTTTATCAAGATATCTTGTAGCCCATACTACATCAGCCATCTCTCCGGTATATGCACCTGCATTCATGGTAACAGCGCCGCCCAGGGTGCCGGGGATCCCTTCTGCGAACTCCAGGCCTGTCAGGCTGTATTCCAGAGCTATTTTGGAAAGACGTCCAAGGAGAATACCCGCCTCCGCTTTGATTATATCACCATCAACGGAAAAACCGCTTAAATTATCGAATATTTTTATAACAACGCCCCTGATTCCTTTATCCGTTACAATAAGGTTTGTACCATTGCCAAAAATGAATACCGGTACCTTTTGTTTCAGGCATTGACGGTATACCTCAACGAGACTTTCCACACTTTCGGGAGTCACAAATACATCTGCCATCCCCCCTACTTTAAATGATGTGTGCCATCTCATTTCCTCATCAGCTTTTACATTACCGGTCCCTGCAATTCCGGACAAAAGCCTTATCATATCTTCCTTGTACAAATATAAGCCTCCCTGAATTCATGCTTCTTTTTATACTTCTATATATTTATAATATTTTACAATTGCATAGAACTATACAACAGTGCAAGTTTTCAAATAATCCTTACAGAAATAACGCGTTGAAGCATTCGCGATATTTCTGCAAGGCGCATAAATGCCGATTTTATAATGTAACTTGCACTGTTGTACTATACCTGGCTTTTCTTTCTTTAAGATACTCCTCAAACCTGGCTGCCGAGGAGCTAAGCACCAGCTCTTCAGGTACGCCGGCCTCCTTCAGAAGTGCTTCCACCCTGTCAAGCTTCCCTACATCGAAGCTTATATGAGCATCACTGCCACAGGCGATCCTGACTCCGTACTGCTTGCATTTCCGGGCGAATTCCAGGCAGTTCACATCGCTTCCATGCCTTACAATAGAGGAGGAATTGTTAATTTCTATCAGCTTGCCGTATTTTGCGGCAGCTTTTACCACACGGTCTATATCAACCCGAAATACAGGGTTGCCTGGATGAGCAACAGCATCTATAAAAGGATTGGCCAGTATTGCTTCCATTGCACCGGTATGCTCCTCTACTGTTGAAGGCTTGATAACAATATCATGAAAGCTTGCAATAGCAAAATCAAGTCTTTTCAGAAGTGCATCAGGGATGTCACATTTTCCCGAATAGTCTGTTATATTAGCTTCCGCCCCTTTAAGCACGCGTATTCCCAGTATCTCTTCCGGAATTACCTTCAGATTCCAGAAATGGAGAAGTGTAGAGGCCCCCTCAAGCACAGGCCCGTGATCTGTAACCGCAAACATTTCAATACCGTTGTCCGACGCCCCCCGGGCCAGCTCCTGCACTGTGCTGTAAGCATGCCCGCTGGATAATGTGTGTGTATGTGTATCTACAAGTAGTTTCATTATTATACAGGTTCCTTTATCCTTTATTTATCTCGTTCATTACTCTCTCATTTAATACCTTGGCTGCATTGTAGCCCATTTTTTTCTGCCTGTTGTTCATAGCTGCCACCTCTACAATTATTGCCAGGTTTCTTCCGGGTCTTACAGGAATATTCAAGGAAGGGACTCTTATTCCCAGAATGTCGGTAAATTCATCCACCAGCCCCAGTCTGTCGTAATTCTTCTTTTCATCCCAAAGCTCCAGCATTATTACCAGGTTTATATTTTCCTGGACCTTTACCGACCCCATGCCGTAAAGATTTTTAACATCCAGAATGCCGATGCCTCTTATTTCTATGAAATGCCGTATTATATCAGGTGCATTGCCCAAAAGGGTTTTGTCCGATACCTTCCTCACCTCAACAACGTCATCTGCAATAAGCCTGTGGCCTCTTTTTACAAGCTCCAGAGCCGTCTCGCTTTTACCTACTCCACTTTCACCCAGTATAAGTATTCCTTCTCCGTAGACCTCAACCAGAACACCATGCTTGGTAATCCTGGGCGCCAGTTGTACATTCAAATACCTTATGAGACCGCTCATAAATCTGGAGGTGATATCTTCGGTACGTAAAATGGGAATACCGTATTTTTTTGATACAGCCACCATCTCATTGAAATACTCAAGACCTCTGGCAATAACAAGGCATGGGAATCCTGTCCTAAAAAAATCGTCCAGCTTACGGTAGCGCACCTCAGGAGACAAGCTTGACAGATACGTTGTTTCCACCTTGCCCATTATCTGGATCCTGTCCGATCCGAAAAACTCCATATAGCCTGTCAGCTGAAGACCTGGACGGTTAACATCCGATGTTGTTATTTCTATATCTTCAAGCCTTTTTGAGACACAAAGCTCTTCTAACTGAAATTCATTTGCTATTTCCCTTAATGTAACGGTAAACATAGTACCTCCTCTTGCACATCTGTAAGGGTAATTTGGAAATTAACACTGTAGTACACTGTCAACTTTAAAAATATACTATCGGTGTCAAGTCTAATACTGAATTTATAAGCATTTAACTTAATGTGTATAGTATGAAATTAGACTTGACACCCTAGTAGTACTTAAATTATTATATACTATCGAAAAAGTGTTTTCTACTTTTTTAGAAGCTAATTTTTAAAAGCATTTGACAGATATATCGGAAGGCGATATAATAGTATTACGGAAGCTGATATAACGCTTAACGTAATAACTGGAGGTGGCATAATGCCTGAGAGTTCAGAAAGAGGAGCTTTAACAGAGGCTGTATTTTATATATTGCTTTCTCTCTATTCACCAATGCACGGATACAGGATAATGCAAAACGTAAGAGAAATGAGCAATGAGCGGGTCAATCTTGGAGCAGGCACATTATATGGAGCAATTAACACATTGCTCGAAAAGAACTGGATAAGGTCCTCTGAATGGGAAAAAGACTCCCGTAAAAAAGAGTATGAAATTACCGGTCTGGGAAAATCAATTGTTCAAGGCGAATTGACAAGGCTGGAAGAATTAATCTTCAATGGTAAAAGAATTGTCGAGGGGTGTTAAATATGAAGCATATAGTTAGAAAAGCATATTGTGATTACGAAAAGGAAGAAAAATGGCTCAATGAGATGTCTGCCATGGGATTGGCACTTACAGACTATTCCTGGTGCAGATATGTCTTCGAAGAAACACCAAATAATAAGTATATCTATCGGATTGAACTTTTGAAAAATCTGCCGACACATCCGGAAAGTATGGCCTATATAAAATTTCTGGAGGAAAGCGGTGTTGAGTGTGTTGCAACATACATGTGCTGGCTTTATCTGCGAAAGAAGTCATCGGAAGGTGCGTTTGATATTTATTCGGATATGGAATCAAAATTAAAGCATTTAAAGAGAATCAATGCTTATTGGAGTACATTAATGTGGGCGGAATTACTAACAGGCATTAGCAATATTGTTATTGGTGTTGAAAATATGGTTTCTGACAGCAGGGCAGGTATTTTTCCAATCAACTTTTATCTGGGAGGCTTATTATTATTAGTTACAATACTGTGTTTTAAACTGGGCTCACCCGTAAGAAAAAAAATCAACAAACTTCAACAGGAACTAATCATAAGAGAATAAAATTTAAAAAGAAACCTTGCAAGTGAATATCTGCAAGGTTTCTTTTTTATAGCTGCTATTTAACCAGGTAATTGTTAAGTATAAATGCTCCAAAAACGATTGAAACCATTGAAATAAGCTTTATCAATATGTTTATGGAAGGTCCCGAGGTATCCTTGAAAGGATCTCCTACAGTGTCACCGACAACTGCAGCCTTATGAGGGTCAGAACCTTTGCCGCCATGATTTCCCGCTTCTATGTGCTTTTTGGCATTATCCCATGCGCCGCCGGCATTTGCCATCATTATAGCAAGTACAAAGCCGGTTACCGTAGCTCCCGCCAGTAATCCTACCACACCGTTGGGGCCAAGTATTAGTCCTACAGCTATAGGAGCTATTATTGCTACAAGTGCAGGAGCAATCATTTCTTTTTGTGCAGACTTTGTACAAATACTGACGCAGGTTGCATAATCGGCTTCGGCTGTTCCTTCCATCAGGCCTTTTATCTCCCTGAACTGCCTTCTTACCTCAACAACAATCTGTTGTGCCGCCCTGCCGACAGCCTCCATTGTAAGTGAACTGAACAGGAATGGCAGCATGGCGCCGATAAACAGACCAATCAAAACCGATGGATTCATAATGGACATGTTGAACTCAAACTGACTCGTGCTGTTTCTTACGTAAATCTCAATCTGATCCTTATATGCGGCAATCAGAGCAAGAGCTGTCAAGGCTGCAGAACCGATGGCAAAACCTTTACCGGTAGCAGCTGTTGTGTTGCCGAGTGAATCCAGGGCATCAGTTCTTTTTCTTACTTCAGGCTCAAGATGGGCCATTTCAGCTATTCCGCCTGCATTATCGGCTACCGGTCCATATGCATCTGTAGCAAGGGTAATTCCAAGTGTACTAAGCATACCGACTGCTGCTATACCTATCCCGTAGAGACCCATATTAAACTCTGCAGCTCCGCCGGCAAAATAAAAGCTGGCAAGTATTGCAGCTGCAACTATTATTACCGGTATTGCCGTCGAAAACATTCCAAGAGAAATTCCGCCTATGATAATTGTAGCAGGACCTGTAAGAGATGTTCCCGCCAGCTTTTTCGTGGGCTTGTAGGAATCGGAGGTAAAATACTCTGTAAAGAAGCCTATAAGAATACCGGCAACCAGACCGCTTAGTATAGCAAAATACACACCAATACGCTCCGGACCTAAAACTGAACGTACAAGGAAGAAGGATATTACTGCTATGAGAATGCTGCTGGTATATGTACCTCTTCTAAGTGCTTTAAGCAAGACACTTTGCTCGGCCTTTTCTCCGGAACGTACGAAGAAGGTGCCTACTACCGACGCCAATACACCAATGGCCGCCATTGTCATGGGAATTGTAACTCCATCCATTCCCAGACCTGCTGCTACAGCAAGTGCGCTTGTAGAAACTATTGAGCCAACATAGGATTCATAAAGATCCGCTCCCATACCTGCAACGTCGCCAACATTATCACCGACATTGTCAGCAATTACTGCGGGGTTTCTTGGATCATCTTCGGGAATTCCCGCTTCAACCTTACCAACCAGGTCAGCACCAACATCGGCAGCCTTTGTAAATATACCGCCGCCAACACGGGCAAACAGAGCCATGGAGCTGGCACCCATACCAAAAGTAAGCATTGCGCTGGTAATCATTTGTATTTTTGTAGTAGCATCAGTTATTACATCAACAAAACCATAATACCACTGCAGGAAGAAAAACCAGATGCTAAGGTCGAGGAGACCAAGACCTACAACTACCAGTCCCATTACCGCTCCACTTGAAAAGGCTACCCTTAAGCCGCTGTTCAAGCTGGTTCTGGAAGCATTGGCTGTTCTCGAGTTTGCAGCAGTTGCAATTTTCATTCCGATAAAGCCGGAAAGTCCTGAGAAGAAGCCACCTGTTATAAACGCAAAGGGTACGAAAAAGGTAAGATAACCAAGAAAAGCCAGAACAAATAAAATAACAAACATTGCTGCAAAAAAGAGTGCTACTCCGGTGTACTGCCTTTTCAGATAGGCATTTGCGCCTTTTCTGATTGCCAGGGCAATTGACTTCATTTTGTCGGTACCTTCGCTCTGCTTCATAACGGTATATGCCAGATAACCGGCAAAAAGCAGTGCGATAATGGAACCGATTGGAGCAAGAATAGTTAGATTCATTAAAAAACCCCCTAAAATATATTTTGTAGGCCTGGGAAACCGCAAAAATATTACTATCGCCCTTAACTTCGGCTAAGCATCTCTGCAAGATATTTCCCATTATATAATTAGATTTAAAGCCTTTCCCGAAGAAAAGCCAATAAAAAAAATCCTACGCCATTATATATTATAATACTGACCTATGTATCATACAATGCTTTAAAAATCTATTTGTATAGGATTTATATGCAAATTAAGCAATATACATCCACTATACGGCCATTTTCTAATAAAAGAAATAAATATCACCTGATATTAATAGTTAGTAATTAAAAACAAACAAGAACCGGATTCTTATTCCAGTCCTTGCCTGTTGGAGCGGGTGATGGGAATCGGACCCACGCAATCAGCTTGGAAGGCTGATGTTCTACCATTGAACTACACCCGCGTAAACTGCAGAAACTAGACACTAGACACTAGACACTAGACACTAGACACTAGACAAGATTGATTTTAACAACAAGCTTTTGATATAAAATCATATATCTTTTTACTGGTTTCTAGTTTCTGATCTTTAGTCTCTGCACTTTTGGAGCGGGATACGAGATTCGGACTCGCGACTTTCACCTTGGCAAGGTGACACTCTACCACTGAGTTAATCCCGCGCTGTTTTAAGCCTTTAGTGCAAAAATATTATACCCGCAGAGTAGTGGTTTGTCAAGGTAGTAAATTTTTCCGAGTGCGATTCTAAATTTTGTAACATGCAATGCCTTTTATGGGTATTATTTTCAAAATGGACACACTTCCTTATGTACACGATATACTTACAATACATAGTATAAGTATGATAATGGAATAATTGGTGGTAGTCTATGGTCTGTGTCAAAAACATGATGGGCGGGCACTTAATATCCGCCCCTACATTGGCTTCTGTAGGGGCGGGTCTTAAGTGCCCGCCCTTTTGGTGTTGAAGTTTGAACCATCCTGCTTGTATGAGCAGACAACCTGTCTGCCCATACAGATACACAATATTTAGAGTGAACTGTCCTTTGTTTACAAATGTAAAATATAGGAGTTTAGTGTCAGGAACCGTCCACTGTCACATTCTTAATACGTTATTCCCTGTGCATACATAGCACTGGCAACCTTCAGGAAACCGGCTATGTTGGCTCCTACTACCAGGTTGTTTTCATGTCCGTATTCTTTTGCGGCAGCGCTGGCATTTTTATAGATGTTTATCATTATCTCCTTTAATTTGGTATCAACTTCTTCAAAGGTCCATGAATATCTCATGCTGTTCTGGCACATTTCAAGACCGGAACAAGCAACCCCTCCTGCATTTGCAGCTTTTGCAGGACCAAATACGACACCTGCCTTAAGAAATACTTCAACAGCTTCAGGAGTACATGGCATATTTGCACCTTCACCAACTGCAAAGCAGCCGTTGGCAACAAGCGCTTTAGCAGCCTTTTCGTCAATTTCATTTTGAGTAGCATTAGGAAGGGCGATATCGCACTTGATTGACCAGATGCCGTCACAGCCTTCTGTATATCTTGCAGTAGTATGGAATTTAACGTACTCGCTGATCCTCTTTCGTTCAACTTCCTTAAGCCTTTTTACAGTTTCAACATTTATTCCATTGGGATCATATATATATCCATTGGAATCACTCATTGCAACAACTTTACCACCTAATTGGTACACCTTTTCCGCTGCATAGATGGAGACGTTTCCTGAACCGGAGGATACAACAGTTGTACCTTTGAAGGATTTACCCTTCATTGACTTCATAGCTTCTTCCATGAAGTAGCAAAGCGCATAACCTGTAGCTTCGGTTCTGACAAGGCTCCCGCCCCAGGTCAGGCCCTTGCCTGTAAGAACGCCTGTAAAGTCATTCTTTATTTTCTTGTACATTCCATACATATAACCTATTTCACGACCGCCTGTGCCTATATCGCCTGCAGGTACGTCGGTGTTTTCGCCGATATGTCTTGCCAGCTCAAACATAAAGCTCTGGCAGAATCTCATAACTTCGCCGTCTGATTTGCCTTTGGGGTCGAAATCACTTCCGCCCTTTCCTCCACCCATGGGAAGACCTGTCAATGAATTCTTCAATATTTGTTCAAAGCCAAGAAATTTGATGATACCGATGTAAACTGAAGGATGTAACCTGATACCGCCTTTGTAAGGGCCTATAGCACTGTTAAATTGAATTCTGAAGCCTCTGTTTACCTGTACATTGCCTTTGTCGTCAACCCATGGCACTCTGAATATTATTTGTCTCTCAGGTTCTACTATTCTATCGAATATTCCTGCCTTTACCCATTCAGGATGCCTTTGTGCCACAGGCTCCAAAGATTCGAGAACTTCCCTGACTGCCTGATGAAATTCCGGCTCGTTAGGATTTCTTTTGATGACTTGTTCCATTACACTACTTAATATTTTCATTATAATACCCCCGTATGTTTTTAATATATGAGAACAGCAATAAAGCTATTTTCGCACTATGAAAATATTCCATACAACATACCACATTGTACATTGTTACCAGCATACGCCATTGTATACCCCATATTTTTCAACTTGGGGATATAAAAGAATGAATGTATGAAATTTTACTTTACCGAAATTATAGCAGAACAGAATGCTTTTTGCAAGTTATTTAAAAAAATATTTCAAATTACTAAAATAATTAGTATTCATATTAATACTGTATGCAAGATATTATTCACATTACGGCCATCCTTGCAGCATTTTGCAGGATATTATTCATTTTGCAAGAAACACTTCGCCTCCTGTCATTTGCAACATAATCACGTATAAACTTCATATTTTGCATTATTCACATGTATTACTGCATTATGCAGGTTGTAGCCGCAGCTTCAATTGAGTAAATTATATACCAGTTTAAAGCAATCCCGGCAATAACAAAACCAGTGCTGATATCCACACTGGTTTTGTTATTGCCGTAATATATTATCTTTACATTCTATAATATTAGACCGCCTTTATTTTTAGACCTTTATGTTATCAGAGGAAAGATACTTGTCTATGGCTGCAGCGGCCTTTTTGCCCGCACCCATGGCAAGTATTACAGTTGCTGCTCCTGTAACTGCATCACCGCCTGCATATACCGCAGCCTTACTTGTTGCTCCAGTCTCTTCCTCAACAATTATTCCGCCCCATTTTTGGGTTTCCAGACCGGGTGTAGTTGATTTGATGAGCGGATTAGGCGACTGGCCTATGGCTATAACTACCGTATCCACATCTACAACGTGCTCTGAACCTTCTTTGGGAACAGGGCGCCTCCTGCCTGAGCTGTCAGGCTCTCCAAGTACCATCTCCGAGCACTCTATACCCTTTACCCAGCCGTCTTCCGTTCCCTCTATCCTGGTAGGATTGGTCAGAAGTTTGAAAATGATGCCCTCTTCTCTTGCATGGTGCACTTCTTCAAGTCTCGCAGGCATCTCTGCCTCTGAGCGTCTGTATACAATATATACGTTCTCCGCACCCAGCCGCTTTGCACATCTGGCAGCATCCATTGCCACATTGCCGCCGCCGACAACTGCCACATTTTTTCCAATTTTGACGGGTGTATCGCAGTCGGGGAATTTGTAAGCCTTCATTAAATTTATCCTGGTCAGAAATTCATTGGCGGAATACACTCCATTGAGATTCTCTCCCGGTATCCCCATAAAGCTGGGCAATCCGGCTCCCGAGCCAATAAATATGGCTTCATAGCCTTCCTCTATCAGCTCGTCCAGGGAGAACACCTTACCTATGACCATGTTTGTCATTATTTTAACGCCCAGCTCCTTGACGGTATCAATCTCTTTCTGAACCAGTGACTTGGGAAGTCTGAATTCCGGAATACCATACATAAGTACGCCGCCGGGCACATGAAAGGCTTCGAATATTGTCACATCATAACCAAGCTTTGCAAGATCACCGGCACAAGTAAGTCCTGCCGGTCCCGAGCCAACTACGGCTACCTTTTTATTTTTCGCTTCTACGCTTTCCACTTTATTTTTGCGATTTGCCATGTACCAGTCGGCTACATACCTCTCAAGCCTGCCTATAGCTACAGATTCACCTTTTTTTGCACGTACACAAAGCTGCTCGCACTGGGTTTCCTGAGGGCATACCCTTCCACAGACACCGGGAAGGCTGTTGGTTTCCCTTATTTTCCCATAAGCTTCTTCAAACCTGCCTTCCGCAACAAGCTTTATAAATTCAGGGATCTGCACGTTAACCGGACACCCGGCTACACAGGGCTTGTTTTTGCACTGCAGGCATCTTTGTGCTTCTTCCCTGGCCATTTCCTCAGTATAACCCAAAGCTACCTCAAGAAAATTTTTGTTTCTTATATTCGGATCCTGCTCAGGCATTTTTTGTTTATTTAAAGACATATTAGGCATTACCTTCACCCCCGTAGGCTTTTTGCTCCTGCGACACCAACCTGCAGGCATGCTTTTCTTCGCTTTTTTTCTCTTCTTTTTTATACATGTTCTGTCTTCTCATGGCTTCATCGAAATCAACTTCATGTCCGTCAAAATCCGGGCCGTCTACACAAGCAAATTTAGTTTTGCCTCCAACTGTCACACGGCACCCGCCGCACATTCCAGTACCGTCAACCATAACCGGATTCATACTGACCAGAGTCTTAATTCCATATTGCTTTGTAAGCAGAGATACAAACTTCATCATTATCAACGGTCCGATAGCAATTACCAGATCGTAGCTGTTTCCCTCCTCCACAAGCCTTTTTAAAATATCGGTAACGAAACCCTTATTGCCGTTTGAGCCGTCATCAGTGGCCACAAACAGCCTGGTGCTGGCTTGTTTCATTTCCTCTTCAAGTATTATCAGGTCCTTGCTTCTGAATCCTATGATGGAATCCACCTCAGCACCAAGGCTATGAAGCTTCTTGGCTTGAGGGTAGGCAATAGCAGTTCCCAGGCCTCCGCCTATTACTGCTACTTTTTTGTAGTTTTCCAGATGAGAGGCTACACCAAGCGGACCGACAAAATCAAGAATTACATCTCCCACCTTCATTTGTCCCAGCATTCTGGTGCTTTTGCCTACTTCCTGGAATATTATTGTCACAGTGCCTTTTTTTCTGTCAAAATCTGCTATTGTCAAGGGAATCCTTTCACCTTCTTCATCTATCCTGAAGATGATGAACTGCCCAGGCTCTGCTTTTCTTGCCACAAAAGGAGCTTCTATCTCCATCAGCTTTACCGAAGGATTGAGTACTTCCTTCCTCACTATTTTAAACATGTTCCAACCCCCATCATTCTATATATCTTTCTCACACTGCAGCGAAATCTCATAATTAATACGGCTTTCACACATTTTTTATTGTATACATTAATTACTTTCCAGTCAACTATGCATTATATTGCGCAATAAAGAATTGCATATTTTCATGATGGTGTAAATCATGACCCCCTGTCGCTGCGCGACATCCCCCTATCGAGGGGGAACGAGGGTAGCTCTAAGAATTGGAGCAAAGTAGTACAAAAGCATAGCATAGTAAAAAGGCATAGCATGCCTTGTGCTCCCTAATAGGGAGCTGCCCGTTAGGGCTGAGGGTATTGCGCGTTCTCTCATTGACGCGCACTATTTTCATATAATGCAATTTATTGATCTGTAATATTATGGTGCACAAAATTAAATACACCCTTAAAAACTTCTCAACTTTTTAGCGCAAAAAGGACGCAACAATAAAGGTTTCAAGGGCATCGAGCCCTTGAAACCTTTGGCGATTGCTAAAGCAATGCCACTAATAAAAAAAGGTGGTTCTCCACCTTTTTTATTAAATTTCTATGCTACACCTTGAAAGCATTTATCTACATTCATCTTTGGAACATCCGGCTTTAGAATCAGTGCCAATACTACAGTAACAATTATCGATACCGGAAGTGCAATAAAAATTGGATCCACCATGGAAAGCGAGGCCAGCGATGTTCCTTCAACAAGAGATGGCTTGCCGGATAACAAATTGCAAAGCTGGAGGCTGCCTGATTCTTTTTTATGGATGAAGAATATCCAGAAAAAGCTGGTGACAAAGCCGCAAACCATGCCCCATAATGCTGCTGCCTTAGGCATCTTTTTAACATAAAGGGCTCCAATGTAAGCAGGGAGGAAGGAAGCTGCGCAAAGGCCGAAAAACAAAGCTGTTCCGGTAGCAATTATTGCCATGCTTACATCAAGATAGGTGGTCAGCCATGCAATTGCAGTACTGATTATTACCCCAACCAGCATTCCTGTTTTCGATATCAAAATACTGTTTCCTTTTCCGCCTGCACTTTTTTCATACACATCCCTGCCAATGGCAGTGCCCATTGCATGGAATTGAGAGCTAAGGGTAGACATTGCCGCCGCCAGCAGTGTTACCAGAAATAAAGGTGCGAACCATCCTGGAACAAAGCTCTTGATAAATGCCGGAATTATCTTATCCGTGGCTCCGGCTGCGCCTAAAGCGATCTTGCCTGTCTCCTCAAAGAAAAAGACATTGGAAAGGGCGCCGACTACGAATGCCACACCGGTCATCATCAGGATAAATACGCCTCCAGATAGAACCGCCCTGTTCAATTCCCTGTCGCTTTTAACAGTCATAAACCTTACAACCAGCTGCGGTTGTGCCAGAACGCCTATACCAACACCCATTATAACTGTGGAAACCAGATTCCACCAAATAGGAGACCCGAATTTGGGCATGGAAGTCCATCCTATAAAGCCTCCTGCAGTTAATTTGGCACTTGCGACCTGTTCCTTTACGGCATCAATATTTATAAGATCTGTCAGCTGCTGATGCGCTGCTCCTACTCCTCCAAGCTTGCTGTAAGCAAATATTAGGAGGAATACCATTCCCACAAACATAATCAAGCCCTGGAAGGCATCTGTATACATAACACCCTTTAGACCGCCCATAAATACATAGATTGCAACTATGGCAACAAAAA
>Ga0366774_1108_pt1 | contig 13479 bp, 10 predicted proteins | sample BONcelHN113001D9_FD_207068 | JGI IMG/M metagenome (GOLD analysis project Ga0366774, IMG submission 207068) | Enriched cells from coal bed in the Powder River Basin, Montana, United States - BONCAT cells N11 rep2 HSBNCT.N11.300.1.D9 ...
CTGACCTTGAGTCCACAATCATTCTGGCAAACACTCGATTCCCTCAATTGAATGGCAGATGGGATTTAGAAGGATCACGATTGACTAAAAGTGCGTCCTTATTGTGCCCTTAATTATTTAAAAGAAAAAGGGCTTACAGAAATATATCTGTAAGCCCTTGATTTTATTGGTGGGCCCCCCGAGAGTCGAACTCGGCACCAACGGATTATGAGTCCGCTGCTCTAACCAGGCATGAGCTAGAGGCCCTTTAAGCTATCCCGAATTTTAACTGTTTTCGAGGAAACTTTTAAGCTTGTCGGAGCGCGAAGGATGACGCAGCTTGCGCAGGGCCTTTGCTTCTATTTGCCGTATACGCTCGCGCGTCACGTCGAATTGCTTGCCGACTTCTTCCAGCGTATGGTCGGTGGACATTTCAACGCCGAAACGCATGCGCAACACTTTTGCTTCGCGTGGCGTCAAGGAGTCCAGAACGTCCTTGACGACGTTGCGCATGGAAGCATGCAGTGCGGCATCCGCAGGCGCCAGGGTATTGTTGTCCTCGATGAAATCGCCCAGATGGGAATCGTCGTCGTCGCCGATCGGCGTTTCCATGGAGATCGGTTCCTTGGCGATCTTCATGATCTTGCGGATCTTGTCTTCCGGCATTTCCATCTTGATCGCCAACGTAGCGGGATCAGGCTCGGCACCTGTTTCCTGCAAGATCTGACGCGAGATGCGGTTCATCTTGTTGATCGTTTCGATCATGTGCACCGGAATGCGGATGGTGCGGGCCTGATCCGCGATCGAACGCGTGATCGCCTGGCGAATCCACCACGTGGCGTACGTCGAGAACTTGTAGCCGCGGCGATACTCGAACTTGTCTACCGCCTTCATCAGGCCGATATTGCCTTCCTGAATCAGATCCAGGAACTGCAGGCCGCGATTCGTGTATTTCTTGGCGATGGAAATGACCAGACGCAAGTTGGCTTCCGTCATTTCACGCTTGGCCTTGCGGGCGCGCATTTCGCCGGCCGACATCTGCTTGTTGATGCTGCGCAGCGCAGTCAGCGGAAGGCCGACTCGGGATTGCAAGTCGATCAGCTTTTGCTGCAATTCCTTGATCATCGGGACATTACGGCTCAGGATCGCGCTGTATGCGTGCTCCGCGCTGACTTCGTCGTCCACCCAGTTAAGGTTGGTTTCGTTGCCGGGGAAGGACTTGATGAAGTGGGCGCGCGGTATGCCGCATTTATTCACGGCGACATCCAGAATCTGTTTTTCAACCTGGCGCACTTGTTCGACCTGCCCGCGCAGCGTGTCCACCAGTTTCTCAGTGAACTTGGCGGTGAAGCGGATGCCGAGCAATTCGTGGGAAATGGCCTCTCTCGCCTTTGTGTAGGCATCCGAGTTATAGCCGCTTTTCTCATACGCCTTGCGCATCTGCTCGAAAGAATTCGTGATGAACGTGATTTTTTCCAGCGACTGCGCTTTAAGGCGTTCGAGTTGTTCAGCCGAAAAACCGGCCGCGCCACCGGCGCTGCTCGCTTCTTCTTCCTCTTCTTCCTCTTCCTCTTCTTCTTCCTCTTCCTCTTCCTCTTCCTGCTTGGCCGCCGGGGCTATGACAACAGGAGGCTCTTCCACAGCGCTGGCATCGACCATGCCATCGACGATTTCGTCGATCTTTACCTCGTCCTTGGAAATTTTCTCCCCCAGGGAAATGATTTCGGCAATGGTCGTTGGGCAAGCGGAAATAGCCTGGATCATGTCCTTCAGGCCGCCTTCGATCCGTTTTGCGATTTCAATTTCGCCTTCGCGAGTCAGCAGTTCGACCGAACCCATCTCACGCATGTACATGCGGACTGGATCGGTAGTACGGCCAAAGTCGGAATCGACGGTTGCCATTGCCGCTTCCGCCGCAGCTTCCGCCTCCTCGTCGCTGGCAACGGACGCAACGTTATCAGTCAACAGCAGCGACTCGGCATCGGGAGCCTGATCGTAAACGAAGATCGCCATGTCGTTGAACGTGCCGATAATGCCTTCGATGGCTTCGGGGTCAACGATGTTCTCGGGAAGATGGTCATTGATCTCGGCATAGGTCAGGAAGCCCCGTTCCTTGCCGAGCTTGATCAGCGTCTTCAGCTTCTCGCGGCGGCGCTCCAACTCTTCCTCGGTAGCTTCCGTATCGCCGGAAAATGCATCCTTCAGCAATGCTCTTTCTTTCGCCTTGCGGTCCTTGGCCTTGGCCTTGTCGGCGGCCTTCAGTTCGGCGCGTTCGACTGCGTTGAGCGCAGCGACTTCATCATTCTCAGGCTGGAAATCCTTCGGTTTGCGACCGCGACGGCCGGGAACCTTGACGGTCGGCAGGAAATAGCCGGACGTGTCGATTGCGGCAAGCGCGGCAGCGTCGGTAGTGACGATGGGGCCGGCAACCGATTTTTCTTCTTCCGCTTTCTGCGCTTTTTCAGCGTTCGACAAAGTTGGCCTTACCGCCGGCTTCGATCCTCCCGTATGTTGTGTATCCACATCCGCATCGGGTTTTCTTTTCGCCTTTACAGGCGCGCGCGCAGGTGCAGAAGCAGCCTTGGCAACCTCCTGTTTGGATTCCGCAGCAGCAGGCACGTCGGAAGCGGGGGCTTTCTTCGTGCTTTTGCCTGGCTTGCTTGCAAGCGCAGACGCCGACTGGGTTTCTTCAATAACTGACGGGGACTTTTGTGGTTTCTTCATGACGTTCGCTTTAGGATCATCTATTGCCTGATTAATCTTTCCTTTTAGTTCGCTTTATATAAAGCCAAACCAATGATCAACTCGCCTAAACAGCCTGAACAAAGTACGCTTTTTGTTCCTGGATGAACAGGGGTTTTGCATGCGGAAAGCCGTAGATTATAGCACAAATGATTGATTATCGGGCCTTAAGCCCGCTTGATCCTCTACACTCGCGCCTTCTCTTCCGCCACTATTTGTTGCATCAATTGCTTTTTTAATAACTCTAACTCACGATAGCGCACTTTGTCATCATTTGTCAGCAAGCCTGACGCAGATAGTTGCTTAAGCTCAATATCCACCACCAGTTTTCTAACCTTTCTTACTGCATCCATTAATTCCACACGAGCCTGATCCAAATTGAATTCGTCGCTTTCGGCAATTTCGGCAATTATCTGATCGAATTTCGTGCCTGCCGCACGCAACTGCTCCGACAAAGAGGCGAAACTGGCATTAGCCCCCATCGTTCCGACCGCCTCCATGATCTCTTCCAAATCCTCCATGCTGTCCGGCGCATACAGGGAAAATGCGGCCATTTCTTTTCCCCCAAGCTCGGAAACTAGCACCGGATGAGTCAACAGAAGCCGTATCACCTGCCGTTCAATCCCCACCAGCTGCGGCCTCCTGCTCCGCGGAGGCGGCCGCCGGGACGATGAAACCGGCTTGGCAAGTCCAAACATGGACTCGATTTCCTCCGGAGCAGTTTCCGTCATCTTTGCCAGGCTGCGTACTATCTGCAATCGTAGCGCCGAAGGCTGCAGCACCTGCACCAACGGCTTGGCGACGTAGTGAGTTCGCGCCCTTCCCTCCAGCGTTCTCAGATCATTCTCTGCCGCCACTTCTTGCAGCAGAAACTCCGACAACGGCATTGCATCCTTTACCAGCCGATCAAACGCTTCCGCCCCGAATTCACGCACATAACTGTCCGGATCGTGTTCCGGCGGAAGAAAAAGAAACTTGACCGCCTTGTTGTCGGACACATGGGGCAAACTGGCATCCAGCGCGCGGCGCGCCGCCTTTTGCCCTGCCGCGTCGCCATCGAAACTGAATATCACCAGATCGGTCTGGCGCAGCAGCTTTTGCACTTGTACCGGCGCGCAAGCCGTGCCCAGAGTTGCCACCGCCTGCGGAAACCCAAGCTGCGCCAGCGCAACCACATCCATATAGCCTTCAACCACCAACACGTAGCCTGCATTGCGGATTGCCTGACGGGCCTCGAACAATCCGTACAACTCGTTACCCTTTTGAAATAAGGGTGTCTCCGGAGAATTCAAGTATTTGGGCTCGCCTTTATCAAGAATACGTCCGCCGAACCCGATTACTTGTCCTTTGGTGTTTCGTATCGGGAACATGATTCGCTCCCGAAAACGATCGTACCGCTTGCGCCCCGGACCTTCTTCTTGTCCACGATCAATAACCATTCCTGCTTCGACCAGCGCATCCGCCTCATAGTTCGAAAAAATGGTGTGAAGGCCGTCGCGATTGTCCGGCGCATAGCCTAATCCGAACCTTGCGGCAATTTCGCCTGTCAGTCCGCGATTTTTAAGGTAGTCAATGGCAGAGGAGGAAACACGCAGCTGATCGCGGTAAAACTGGTACGACTGCGTCATGACGTCGGACAAGGCAAGACTCTTGGCCTGCACTTCGGCTCGGCGCAGAGGTGTGAGATGGTCATCCCTCTCAGGCACGGTCATGCCGGCGTTTTGCGCCAGTTCCTTGACAGCCTCCACAAAACCGAGGCCGGAAAATTCCATCAGGAAACTGATGGCTGTGCCGTTTTTGCCACAGCCGAAACAGTGATAAAACTGCTTGGTCGGGCTTACGGTGAAACTGGGAGATTTTTCGCTGTGAAAAGGGCACAGGCCCGACATGTTGGCGCCAGCCTTCTTCAACTGGACATAGTTGCCGACCACGTCAACGATGTCGACGCGATTGAGAAGATCCTGGATGAAAGTCGGAGGTATCACGTATGCGAATAAGTTCTTCAGGACAAGGAACTATATTCGCATATTTTTCCGATCAAACAAAATAAGGATGAGGTCAAATCAAGGCTTGGTCAATGCAGCCTTCACCATGCCGGACACGGCGGACATATCGGCGCGGCCAGCCAGCTTCGCTTTCAGCGTAGCCATGACCTTGCCCATGTCTTGCGGGCCCGAAGCGCCGGCAACCGCCGACGCCACTTCCGCCTCAATTTCGGATTGCGACAACGCAGCCGGCATATAGGAGGAAAGTACGACCAGCTCGGCCTTTTCTATATCGGCCAAATCCTGGCGTCCGCCTGCTTCGAACTGGGTTATCGAGTCCTTGCGCTGCTTGATCATCTTCTCGATGATGGCCAATACATGCGTGTCAGTCAATTCGACCCGATCGTCCACTTCCTTCTGCTTCATTGCAGCGGTCAGCATGCGAATAGTGCCAAGCTTGCCTGCATCCTTGGCGCGCATTGCATTTTTCATGTCTTCGACAATCTGTTCCTTCAGGCCCATGCTATTCCCCATTTTTCGAATTCAAACGATAAAAACCCTCCGCGGACATGCCGGAGCGGGTTCGCAATCGCACTGCCCGCCAAAGGCAGGCAGCAAAAATTAGAACATTTTTTTCGGCAGTTGCTGGCTACGGATACGTTTGTAGTGGCGCTTGACAGCGGCCGCCAGCTTGCGTTTGCGTTCGGCAGTCGGTTTTTCGTAAAACTCACGCGCACGCAACTCGGTCAGCAGGCCGGTTTTTTCAATTGTGCGCTTGAAGCGACGCATTGCAACTTCAAATGGCTCGTTTTCTTTAAGGCGAATAGTGGTCATGTGTGAATTAGTTGAAAACCATGGTTTTAGTAAAGACTAAAATTTTAACAGGATTTGAAAACCAATGGAAGTGCATCTACGGATATTTATTATATTCCGTCTGTTTCAAGCGGATTTTGCGTTAGTTGGATGATGCATGACATTTCGCAATATTGCAGCATGGATGATTTTTGCCGGCCGTCTGTGTGCGGCGCGAAATGCCAATGCGCACTGCCCGGCTTTCGCCGGACAGCGGGCGAGCCTCTTATTTACCCATCAAGGCCCGCACGTGGGAAGCGCAGCCGGTAGCCAATCCATCCAGGCTGTATCCGCCTTCCAACGTGGATACGATGCGCCCTTCGCAACATTCATCGGCTATTTTCATGATTTCTTTGGTGATCCAATGATAATCACGATCCGTCAGGTTCAAGCCGCCCAGCGGATCTTTGATGTGGGCGTCGAATCCGGCTGAAATAATGATGAATGACGGATTGAATTTGCGCAGCGGCGGCAGCATTTCCGCTTCGATGCGCGACCTGAAGGTTGCGGAATCGGTTCCGCGCGACAATGGCACATTGACGACATTGTGATCAACGCCGGTCTCGAACTTGGCGCCCGACCCCGGATAAAACGGGGATTGATGGCATGACGTGTAGAACATTTCAGGCCGGTAATAAAAAGCGTCCTGCGTGCCGTTGCCATGATGCACGTCGAAGTCAACGACGGCGACACGCTCGAGCTTGTGCGTATCGTACGCATATGCGGCGGCAATGGCTGCCTGATTGAATATGGAGAAACCCATCGCCCGGTCCGGCTCGGTATGATGGCCGCAGGGACGGGTTGCGCAAAATACGTTCTGCGCTTCTTTTTTCATCAGCGCGTCAACCCCGGCGCATGTCGCGCCAACGCAACGCAAGACAGCCTCCAGCGAACCGGGCGACATGATGGTGTCGCCCGCATCAAGCGGCACATATCCCTTGGTCGGCGCCACCCTGAAGATCTTGTCCACATACTCCGGCGTATGGATCAGCAACAACTGCGCCCTGGTGCCCATCGGCGCTTCGCGCCACGACAGATCCTCGAACTCCGGAGCGCGAAGGGCTTTTTGCACTGCTATCAGCCGTTCGGGAGACTCGGGATGGCTCGGGCCCGGACGGTGCTCCAGGCATGCATCGGATGTGTATATGAGTGTAGTCATAGTGTCGTAGTACCCGGAATATCAGGTATCTCTCCTTATGTAAATAGTTGAAGGCGCAAGACTATCTGCCCGGCACGAGTTCTTTTTTCATTATAAAGGACGAAAGTTTGTACCGGTGATATCTGTCTCAATATCAACCGGCAAACCCGTTATTTTTGATCTTCGATGAGTATCGCCGTCAACGCGACCATATTTCGCTCGCGAACACGAAACCAACTAGCCGGCGTTAAGGCTGCCACCATGCTTTGACGATGCAACGTCCATAAAGTTTATCTTGACGAGGCATGGTCGGCAGTAACCGCTCCGTGCATTTTCTCTGTCTTAGGGACGCGGCGGGAGGGGGCTGTAGTCGATTTTGGTGGTGTTCACTGTTTCCGAAGAAGTTCTGGCATTTGAAGAAGTCCCGGCGGCAGTCTCATGATGCCTGGATTTTGCGAACCTTTCTGGAACGGGTGCACGAGGCCGCAACTTGATGAACCCATTGGTATTCCAATTTTTGCATTCTCCTTGCCCAAGGACTGGTCCATCTTATTCACACCTATCGAGTCTCGTTAAATTTATTGATTAATTTGCAATTATTTTAAATCGCGTGGTAATATTTATATTGTTTAATATACAACAAAGAGGAACATGATGAAACTTGGCATTTTGTTGTTTGTTATTTTTTTTTCCTGGTCCGGCCTTGCTTGTGCAAGCGGCAAAGGCCACTTCCCCAAGCCAAAACCTCTAGAGCTAAAAGATAGCAGTTCAGTGGAATATAAGCCTGGCTCTTCCAGCAGTACTAGTTCGAATAACCAAAGTAAAAAAGAGAATGCTCGAGACGAGACAAATGAAAGTTCCTCCGGTCGATCTCCGAACATCAACTACAGCCCCATTCATATTAATTACAAACGCCCTCGCATTTAAAATCCCGGAGATAGCGAAAACGGAAAGAATGGAGAATGTTGCGCCGGCATAAACGCCTGCATTTATGATGGCTTTTACTTTAAAGATCGGAATCAAATTTGAATAATTTATTCCCAATATCCTTTGCCGCTATAGACGGCTCGCAAATGCTCGATGAACAGCCTCACGCGATTGGGTAAATACTTGCGTTGCGAAACGACCGCATAAACAGGATCGTCGTTGGAGGAAAACTGATCCAGCACCCTTACCAAGCGTCCTTCGGCAAGATCGTCCTTCACTTCCCAAAACGGACGCCAGGCCAGACCCAAACCTTGCAGCGCCCACTGGCGCAACACAGTACCGTCATTGCATTCCATGGTGCCGCGCACTTTATGCTTGATCTGTTGTCCGTCCACCTTGAATATCCAGCCGCGAATCTGGCTGTCCCCCATCAGAGAAAGGCACTCATGGCGTTCCAGGTCGGCCGGCGCTGCCGGCGCCCCGCGGCGTGCGAGGTATGAAGGGGAAGCAACCACCACGCGCCGGATTTCCGCAAGGCGCACAGCCACCAGCGAGGAATCCTCCATGTCGGAAATGCGAATAGCGCAGTCGATGCGTTCTCGAGCCAGGTCCACGATCCGGTCGGATAAATCCAGCGTAATGCGCACATCGGGATGCTGGCTGAGAAAGCCTGCTATATGCGGCGCAACGAAAAGACGGCCATAAGTGGCAGGCGCCAGCAAGTGCAAGTGGCCGCTGGCGCGCGCACTGTTGCTTGCCACCAACGATTCCGCTTCGCGCAAGTCCTGCAGAATGCGCTGACAGTTTTCATAAAAGGCATTGCCTTCCTGCGTCAGAGCAATACTGCGCGTAGTCCGAATCAGCAACCGGACGCCCAGGCGATGCTCCAGGCTATTCAGACGGCGGCCGATGACTGCAGGCACCACCTCCTCCTTGCGGGCAACTGCCGAAAGACTGCCCAGGTTGACCACGGAAACAAACGTTTCGAGTTGCTTGAGTTCGCTCACTATGTACCTTTTAGTAAAAAGTGTTATGGCATTTTATCGCTTTTTTGTCTACAAAGACACAAGTACACTGGATGTGACCCCCTCTGTACGCGCATAGGGCATGCCCCAACCAGGAACATGCTTGCGAATCAGGCAAATCCGGCGCGGCACGACACGCCCGATTGAACCTCTGCCTCCAGGGAGCGGCAAAATGCCGCACCTGCAGCTCTGCGCTTCTGACAAACGTGAACACCATTCTCGTCGATGTTTGCGCGACCTTTGTTGGCATCATGCCAGCCTTATGTGAATATGCCCGTATAGAAAAAACACCATGACAGTACGCATCAAAAGTTATCGCCTCAACGTTGCAGCCAGCCTCTTTGCATTCATCGAGCAGGAAGTCCTGCCCGGCACCGGCATTGAAAGTGCCTCTTTCTGGCGCGGATTCGACGCGCTTGTACACGACATGGGCCCGAAGAATCGCGCGCTGATTGTCGAACGCGACCGGCTGCAAGCCGAAATCGACAACTGGCACAACCGGAATCCGGGGCCAATTGCCGATATGGCCGCCTACAAGGAATTCTTGACTTCGATCGGCTACCTGCGCCCGGTTCCCGCGGAAGTCGCTATCAACACCAGCCGCATCGACACCGAAATATCCGAACAGGCTGGACCGCAACTGGTCGCGCCGCTGACGAACGCCCGCTATACGCTCAATGCCGCGAATGCGCGTTGGGGCAGCCTGTACGACGCGCTTTACGGCTCTAACGTCATCAGCGACGAAGACGGCGGCGCGCGGACCAGCGCCTATAATCCAGTGCGCGGCGCACGCGTGATTGCTTTCGGCCGCGATTTCCTGGATCAGGCAGTACCTCTGAAAGACGGCTCGCACCATATGGCGGCGGCCTATGCCGTGAACAATGGCCATCTGGCCGTTACACTTCAGGACGGCACCACCACCGGCTTGCAGCAGCCTGAATCCTTTGTCGGCTACAACGGTAGCATTGCTGCGCCCGATTCGATCCTGTTCAGGCACAACGGACTGCACATCGATGTCAAGATCGACAGAAACAGCCCGTTCTGCGCGCAGGACGTGGCGGGAGTCTGCGACATCATCCTGGAAGCGGCCACCACCGTCGTCATGGATCTCGAAGACGCCGTTTCCGCTGTCGATTCCGACGACAAGGTAGTCGCATACCGCAACTGGCTTGGCCTGATGAAGGGCGACCTGACGGAAAATATCACCAAGGCCGGACGGAGCTTCACCCGCCGCGTCAATCCGGACCGCACCTATACCGCCGCAGATGGCAGCGAACTGACGCTGCACGGACGCAGCCTGATGTTCGTGCGGAACGTCGGTCTCCTGATGAACAGCCCGGCCATCCTCGACAGCGCTGGCAACGAAATCCCTGAAGGCATTCTGGATGCGGTAGTCACCACGCTGATCGCCGTGCACGACTTGCGGCGCCGGGCGAATTCCCGCGCAGGATCCATTTATGTCGTAAAACCGAAACTGCATGGCCCGGACGAAGCGGCATTCACTGATGAGGTTTTCAGCCGGGTTGAAAAATTTCTCGGTCTGCCGCGCTACACGGTGAAAATCGGCATCATGGACGAAGAGCGGCGCACCAGCGTCAATTTGAAGGCGTGCATCGCCGCCACGTCGCGCCGACTGGCGTTCATCAATACAGGCTTTCTCGACCGCACCGGAGACGAAATCCGGACCGCGATGGAAGCCGGCCCGATGATACGCAAGGGCGGCATGAAGCAGACCAAATGGATTGAGGCCTACGAAATCAACAACGTCCAGGTCGGCCTTGCGTGCGGCATGCACGGCCGCGCGCAGATTGGCAAAGGCATGTGGGCAATGCCGGACATGATGGCCGAAATGCTGAAGCAAAAGATCGATCACCTGAAGACCGGCGCCAACTCTGCCTGGGTGCCGTCTCCGACTTCCGCCACGCTGCATGCAATCCATTACCATCAAATCGACGCCCAGAAAGTGCAGCGAGGCATGGTAAACCGGTACGTTGACGTGCTGGACGCCCTGCTGACGATCCCGGTGACTGACAATCCATCATGGTCCGATGAGGAAATCCAGCAGGAACTGGACAACAACACCCAAGGTATTCTCGGTTATGTGGTGCGCTGGATCGACCAGGGCGTAGGCTGTTCGAAAGTGCCGGACATCCACAACGTCGCGCTGATGGAAGACCGGGCGACGCTGCGCATCTCCAGCCTGCATATCACCAACTGGCTGCGCCACGGCATCGTGTCCGAGAAGCAGGTAGTTGATACACTGAAGCGCATGGCCGCCATGGTCGACCGCCAGAACGCAGGCGATCCGGGCTACTGCGACATGGCGAGCAACCTGGAAAACTCTCCTGCATTCAAGGCGGCCTGCGACTTGGCGTTCAAGGCACACCGTCAACCGTCCGGCTACACCGAACCGCTGCTGCATGCGTGGCGGACAATAGCCAAGCAGCAATCGGTTCCTCAGCCGATTATGTTGCGCATGGCTTCCTGAGAAGGCCGATAGTCTGCCGCACCGGTAGTTTCAATCTAAAAAGCCTGCGCAACCGCAGGCTTTTTGTTTGCTCCATAGACAAATCGCTTGAATTTAAACGTAAAGCGAGAGTTGAGAGCTGTTTCAGCACGTCTATTATGTACTGAAATGTAAACAATGCTTTTACATTTTAGCGCTTTCTGCATATCTACCGTCAAGTTAGACTTCGTTCGCCTTACTTCCCAGATCATCCGCAAGATGGCGGCCGTTCTTGTCGAAGGCAAGAACCAGTTGACGGCCGCCGAGCGCGGCCAAAGTGAGCTTTTAGGGCATGTAATACCGAACAAAGATGAGCGAGCGTCAAAAGCGCAAAGCGGCATGCAGCAAATCGCCGCCGAGGTTCTTTCCGTTCGCCGGTTTTTATCCGGGAATTGAATCCCGTCCTGAAACAATTCAGGATGTCCAGATTGTTGTTAATTATCTGATCGAGGTTCCATGAAAGATGAAGTATTAATCAAAGGACGCATTCGTCTGCCCCGGTTATTGGAGAAGCTGAGCAGCGCTGATGCCGCCGCCGAATTCGTGAAGGACGGAATGACCGTCGGCATGAGCGGATTCACTCTTGCCGGAGGCGCTAAAAGCGTCCCGCACGCCATTGCGCGCCGCGCAAATTCCGACGATTTCAAAATCACGCTTCTTACCGGCGCCTCGCTCGGAAATGAAGTCGACAGTGCCCTGACAAAAGCGGGCGTCATGGCCCGGCGCTCCCCGTTCCAGACGGACCGGACATTGCGCGACGCGATCAATCGCGGCGAAGTCATGTACTTCGACATATCCTTGAAGTCAGACATATGGAACAGGAAGCATCGCTCAAGCCCAGGGTCATCCGGCTTATCCTGCCAGCGTGCAGGTCAGTGCGCTTATACTGCAGCCGGATGCAAAATGAACCGCATCTTTTCTACATTCATATAACGTTATGGCAATTATTTTCACAGTTGCAAACAGGAAGTCAGGCAAGCGAAGCCCCAGAGATGCAGATCTGCGCCCTGACCTGAATACGGAAGCATCGAATACGTCTTCGAAATCGCGTCATCATGGCAAAAAATCCCAAGATACCTTATCGGCAATAGAGCCGGCTAGCGAAAGCGGTGCGACGCCTTCATCAAATGAGAGTCGCGAAAAAACGGCGGGAACAAATCGCGCCTCTGCAGCGGATAAAGCCGATCTCAAACACCGTGGCAAATAAGAAACTGTTTGCCGTTCAGGATTGCTTTCAGGTCAGGCCGCTTGCGCAGGTTGCGATCCATATCCTGAACGAGGCTATTTCCGCGGCCTCGGCAGAATGAAAAAGGGCGATACCTTTGTATCGCCCTTTTTGCTTGCCTGAACCTGCCAGTGGAGGGGAAGCGTCATGCCACGCGGTAAAGCTCTCTTTCCATTGGCAGCATCGAACCCGTTTCACGCAGGCGCTGGTGCCACGAAAGCGCTTTTTCCAGCACGTGCGGCGTCTGGCCGCCGCGTAGGTTGGCTTCGGCGACATATTCCAGCAGCATCGCGCGATATTCACCTTCGACGCAGTTGTTGATGATGGCTTGAGCGCGTTCGCGCGGAGCCAGACCGCGCAAGTCGGCCAGACCGACTTCGGTAACCAGGATGTCCACATCGTGCTCGGTGTGGTCGACGTGCGGCAGCATGGGCACGATACTCGAAATGACGCCGCCCTTGGCAACCGACTTCGTGACGAATATAGCCGTATGGGCGTTGTGTGTGAAGTCGCCAGAACCGCCGATCCCGTTCATCATGTGCGTGCCCATGACGTGCGTGGAATTGATATGGCCGTAGATGTCGGCTTCGAGCGCGGTATTGATCGTTATGAGGCCGAGACGCTGGACTACTTCGGGATGGTTACTTATCCTTTGCGGCCGCAGGACAACCTTGTCCTTGTAGCGCCCGAAGTTGGAAAACACTTCCTTACTCTTCTCGGGAGACAGCGTGATCGCTGTGCCCGATGCGAAATCCATCATTCCTGCGTCGATCAACTCGAAAGTCGAATCCTGCAATACTTCCGAATACATGGTGAGATGCTTGAACGGGCCGGTTGCCAGTCCGGACATGACGGCGTTGGCGATTGTGCCGATACCTGCCTGCAAAGGCCTTAGACTCTCAGTCAGGCGCCCGTGTTTAATTTCCGTCTTGAAGAACTCGATCAGGTGGCTGGCAATGGCAGCCGTTTCTTCATCGGGCGGAAGATTCTGGGATGGCGTGTCCATCTCATTGGTAACAACAATCGCAACAATCTTTTCCGGCGGAATGCAGATCGCCGTGCTGCCGATGCGGTCGTTCGGAGACATGATGCCGATAGGC
>Ga0366774_1100_pt2 | contig 13441 bp, 11 predicted proteins | sample BONcelHN113001D9_FD_207068 | JGI IMG/M metagenome (GOLD analysis project Ga0366774, IMG submission 207068) | Enriched cells from coal bed in the Powder River Basin, Montana, United States - BONCAT cells N11 rep2 HSBNCT.N11.300.1.D9 ...
GACCTGTCTGTTTTTGCGGCGGCTATCTCATCCACCGTTTCCATTCCGGATACGACCCTCCCAAAAGCGGCATACTGCCCGTCCAGGTGCGTTGAGTCGGCGTGCATTATAAAAAACTGCGATCCGGCGGAATCCGGGTCCGAAGAGCGCGCCATCGACAAAGTGCCCCTCTTGTGCTTGACCGTATTGCCGACTCCGTTGCCGCTAAACTCCCCCTTTATCGAATAGCCGGGGCCGCCTGTTCCGTTGCCCCTCGGGCATCCGCCCTGAATCATGAACCCGCTGATGATCCTGTGAAAACCGAGACCGTCATAGAAACCTGCGGAAACGAGGCTTTTAAAGTTCGCAACGGTATTGGGCGCGTCACCGGGCAGAAGCTCTATTTCTATCTTCTTCCCGTTTTCCATTTCTATTGTTACCATGATTTTCTTTTTTTTCTTCTAAAACGTCCTTGTCGTTTTGATATTCTCTATACTGCGCGTCTTGGCCTATTTCCTTGGATATCATGCTTACGGGAATATACCCCTTATTTTTTTAGCCTTTACAACGCGGTCGAGAGCGACCATATAGGCCGCTACACGAAGCGAAACATCCGATTCCTTTGCGAGGCCGTATACTTCATCAAAGCTCCTGATCATAATCTTTTTCAGCATGGCATAAACCTCGTGTTCATCCCAGAATATTGCCTGGAGGTTTTGAACCCACTCAAAATAAGAAACCACTACGCCTCCCGCATTGGCCAGTATATCGGGCACGACGATAACGCCTTTTTCGTTCAATATTTCATCCGCCTCTGTGGTCGTAGGTCCATTGGCGCCCTCTACGATGACTTTTGCTTTTATATTCACGGCGATATCCTTCGTTATCTGGTTTTCCATAGCCGCAGGCACCAATATATCCACGTCGAGGCAGAGCAGTTCCTCATTGGTGATCTCGCAAACGCCTTTTGCCGTATACCCGGAAAGCGTCTTGTTTATTTTCTGGTATTTTTCTATTTCCTGAATGTTTAAGCCCTTTTCATTGTACAGACCGACATTTACATCGCTCACCGCCACTACGTTATACCCCTTTTCATAGAAAAGGCGCGACGCTGTTCCGCCGACATTGCCAAAGCCCTGCACGGCAATCCTTGCCTTTTGCAGGGGGATACCGGCCCGGAAGGCAATCTCGTCCGTTACGATGGATACGCCGCGGCCGGTGGCTTCCTTCCTTCCAAGCGATCCGCCTATTTCAATGGGTTTCCCGGTCACAACTCCCGGGACGGCGTAGCCTTTGAACATACTGTAGGTATCCATGATCCAGCCCATAATACGCGCATCGGTATTGACATCCGGTGCGGGAATATCCCTCTCCGGCCCCAGAAGCGGCAGGATAGCCGCCGTATAGCGCCTGGTCAGCCGGGACAATTCGCGGGTGCTGAGCAAGGAGGGATCCACTTCGATGCCGCCTTTGGCGCCGCCGTAGGGAATGTTTACAACGGCGCATTTCCACGTCATCCAGGCGGAAAGCGCTTTGACTTCATCGAGATCCACATTGGGGTGAAAACGTATGCCGCCCTTACACGGCCCCCGCGAGCTGCAGTGCTGTATCCGGTAGCCTGTATAGACCTTTAACGTACCGTCGTCCATCTCTACGGGCACGGCGACTTTCAGCTCCCTTTCGGGATAGCGCAGGGTATTGTAGTCGTTTAAGCTAAACCCCAGTTTTTCTGCGGCCAGGTCGAGCACCTGCAGCATTTCCTGGTACGGATTGTATTTTTCAACTTTTGACATCGTTCTTTCACCTTTCTAAATGGGGTTATATATGGATGGGCTTCCCGGATATTCCGTGGGCCGCTTCCATTATCAGCTCCGAGACAGACGGATGCGGGTAGATGATTTCATTCAGTTCCCGGGCTGTCGCTCTAAACCGGATAGCCGATACGCATTGTGTTATGAGCTCCGATGCGTGCGGCGCCAATATATGTACGCCCAATATACGTCCGGTTTTTTCCGCTACGATCTTGATAAATCCTTGCGTGCAGCCTTCTGTTAAAGACCTTCCGTTTGCGGACACCGGGATACGGCTGACCTTTAGCGTATACCCCTTTTCCGCGGCTTCAGTTTCGGTTAGTCCCACGGCGGCCGCTTCCGGTTCCGTATAGATGCATTGCGGCACTGCGCTGTAATCCATAGGACGTCCGGCCTCCGCTATATTTTCCGCGGCGCGCAGCCCTTCCGCCGAAGCGACATGCGCCAGCATGTATTTGCCGTTCACGTCCCCTATGGCGTATATATTGGGTATGTTTGTCCGCAAACAGGCATCGGTCTTTATGATGCCTTTTTCATGGGCGATACCGGCTCTATCCAGCGAAAGCTTAAGGCCGTTGGAGGCTCTGCCGACTGCGGCCAGCACCTTTTTTGCAGGAAGCTGCAGGGAATCCGCACCGGTTTTACAGAGAATCCGGCCTTTTTCGATCGCTTCCACCTTGGAACCTGTATATATCCGTATGCCCTGTTTCTTTAACAGCGCTTCCAACCCGCCGGAAATCTCCTTGTCCATCAGCGGGGCGATGCGGTCTTCCATTTCCACGATAGAAGTCGCGCACCCGAAGCTTTGGAATATCAATGCCATTTCGATGCCGATCACACCGCCGCCGATGATACCCATGCTTTTGGGCAATTCCGCTAAAGAAAGCGCCTCGTCGCTCGTCATCACAGCCGGGTTTTCCATTCCCGGAATTCCCGGCTTTACCGGTGAAGATCCCACGGCTATGATGATATGCCTGCATGATATTTTCTGATCGTCAACAGCTACGGTATCGGGCGACAGTATCTCCGCTTCGCCCCTATACAGCGTAACGCCGTTTTTACCGAGCAGGTACCGTACGCCGCCCGTAAGCGTTTTGACCTGGCTTTCCTTATGCGCCATGACTTTATTAAAATCGAGGCGCACCTGCCCCGCATGTATGCCGAGCGCTTCCGCATCCTTTATATTGCGCATCATCGCCGCCGCATGCAGCAGCGATTTTGTGGGGATACAGCCCCGGTTCAGGCATACGCCGCCCAGATCCGCTTTTTCCGCCAAAGCGGTCTTCAGGCCGAGCTGCGCCGCGCGTATGGCAGCGACATATCCGCCCGGCCCGCCGCCTATGACCACTACGTCAAACATTCAAGCCTACCTCACGTTCAAAGCATTAATTCCGGAAATTCGATGTATTTTTTTATGGCGCCGATGAATTTGGCCGCATCGGCTCCGTCCAACACGCGGTGGTCGGATGTAAGGTTTAAAAACATCATCGGTTTCACCGCGACGGCATCGTCTTTTAGCGCGACGGGTTTTCTTATGATGCGCCCGACCGCCAGTATGCCGCTTTCAGGCGGGTTGACGATCGCTTCGAATTGGTCTACTTCGTACATGCCAAGGTTGCTGATTGTAAACGTGCTTCCCGTCATTTCTTCAGCCGGTAGCTTACCCTCCCTGGCCTTCTCCGAGAGCATCTTCAATTCCAACGCAATTTCAGTTAGGCTTTTTCGTTCGGGATCCGCAACCACAGCCACCACCAGCCCTTTATCCGTCGCAACGGCAACGCCTATGCGGATATTCGGATGCAATGCGATTTTCCCATCCGCCCAGGAAACATTGACACTCCGCATATGGTCGCGGATCGCGCAGGCCGCGCATTTTACCAGCAACCCCGTCATACTGATGCGGGCTGCGGCCGCTTCCTGGAGCCTGTCTTTCAAGCGCAGCAGGCTTTCGGCATTCACCTCCGCCCCCGTTACGAACTGGGGTATATCCCGTACGCTCTGTGTAAGCCTTTTCGCCGTGACTTGCTTATAGGACGAAGGCGTAATATATTCCGCATCCGCTTTGGCAAAGCCCGTTTTTTGAACATCCAGCAGCTTTGCCACATCCCGTTCGACGATAAGCCCGTTATATCCGGTTCCGCTGCCCGGTCCGATATCCTTTTCATCGAGCGCGTGTTCGCGTGCAAATTTCCTTGCGCGGGGCGAAAGACGGTTGGCCCGATTATCCTTTGTATTTGCAGCGGGGGTATCTTGTATTTTTTCAACCGTCACAGCGGGCAGATCCTGCTTTACGGGTTTATCTTCCCCCGGAAGGGCATCGTTCGCTTCGCCGATATACCCCGCAGCCTGCAGCACCGGAATACTCTCCCCTTCCGCGGTCAGTATCTTAAGCAATATGCCGCCGGCAGGCGCTTCTATCTCTATATTGGCTTTATCGGAGGCGATCTCTAAAACCGCATCCCCGGCTTTTACCGGATCTCCTTCATTTTTCAGCCATTTTACCACCATGGCTTCTTCCATAGTATAGCCGATTTTGGGTATTATGATCTTTGTTAACATGGCCTTTCCTCCGTCCCCTATCGTATCCTTAAAACCGCTTCTCTTATTTCCGATTCATTTACAATTGCCGCGCGTTCTTCGGGATAGTTGAAGGGTATGGGCACATCCCTGGCCCCTATGCGCTGTATGGGCGCGTCCAGGTATTCGAACGCCAGTTCGTTAACGAGCGCGGAGACCTCGGCGCCCACGCCGCATGTCTTGCAGGCCTCATGCGCCACGACCAGCCTGCCCGTTTTTTTGACGGATTCCACGACGGGTTCGATATCCAGCGGTTTTACGGTAAGCAGATCGATGACTTCCAAGCTGATGTTTTCCGCGGCCAGCTTTTCAGCCAGTTCCAGCGCTACCTTGGTCATATAAGCGTAGGTCACGACCGTGACATCACGGCCTTCCCGCGCAACCTGCGATTTGCCGATAGACACGGTATAATCCCCGTCCGGGACCTGCCCCTTCATACCGTACAGCGTTTTTTGCTCTATAAATATAACTGGATTGTTGTCCCTTACAGCCGCTTTGAAAAGTCCTTTCGCGTTATACGGATTGGAAGGGAGCACGACTTTCAAACCCGGCACATGCGCATACCAGGCCTCCAGGCACTGCGAATGCTGCGCTGCGGTTCCCTTGTAACCGGACCCTTCCGGAAAGCGTATCACCATGGGGATCTGTACCTGACCGCCCAGCATATAGCGCATCTTGGCCGCCTGGTTGCAGATCTGGTCCATGGCCAGCGTGGAAAAATCAATGAACATAAGCTCCGCCACCGGCCTTAGCCCCGTTATCGCCGCGCCGATCGCGCAGCTTACGATCGTCCCTTCCGCTATCGGCGTATCGATGATGCGCTCGCATCCAAACTGCTGGAAAAGCCCCCGTGTAACGCCAAACGCGCCGCCGTGCAGACCGATGTCCTCTCCAAGCTGTATGACGTTGCCGTCCCGCTCCATCTCTTCCCGCATAGCTTCTTTTATTGCATCCAAATACGATATCGTTCTCATACCTTTATCTCCTTAATCCGCGTATACATAGTCAAATACGGTACCCGGCACGGGATCCGGGCTGTCCTTGGCAAATACCACAGCCTCCTCCATCTCCCGGACGGCGGCCTGTTTTATTTCGTTCAATTCATCAACGCTTATCTTGTAGTCCTGCGTTAAAACCTTCTCATACCGGAGTATGGGGCACGCTTTCTTCCATTCCTCAACTTCCTCTTTTGTGCGGTAGACCTGCGGCTCGCCGTGATAATGCCCTTCCCAGCGGTATGTCTTGTATTCTATCAGAGCGGGGCCTTCGCCGTTTCTTGCGCGCTTGATATACTCACCGGCCGTTTCATATACCGCATGCATATCGTTTCCGTCTGCCGTCACGCCCGGAATGCCGTACGCCTTCGCCCTTTCCGATACGTCTGCGACCGGAACGGAATAATTGCAGTCCGTCGATACGGAATATCGGTTGTTTTCGCATACAAATACGATGGGCAGTTTCCAGATAGCCGCCATATTGAGCGACTCGTGGAACATACCCTCGCCGGTCGCGCCTTCGCCGAAAAACGCGACGGTCACATAACCCAGTTTCTTCAGTTTGCTTGTCAGGGCCGCGCCTACGCCAAATCCGAGTCCGCCCGCTACAAGGCCGTTCGCCCCGAGATTTCTTGTCCCCACATCCGCAATGTGCATGGAGCCGCCTCTTCCGCGGCAGCAGCCCGTCGTCTTGCCTAAAAGCTCCGCCATCATGCTGCCCGGGCCCGCCCCCTTGGCCAGGCAATGCCCGTGCCCGCGGTGCGTGCTCACGATATAATCGTCTTCCTGCAGCGCCTGGCAAACGCCCGCCGCTATCGCCTCCTGTCCCAGATACGGATGGATAGAGCCTTTTATCATATTGGCATCCCATAAAACGATAGCCGCTTCTTCAAATTGCCGGATCCGCTGCATTTCGCGGTAAAATACCAAAAGCTGCTGTTTTGTATAATCCATGTTTTCCTCCTCTTAGCTGAAAAGATAAGTATTTGTTTTCGATCGAATCTATCTAATTTTATTTATTAACGCCGTTCAATTTTTGCTCCTGCTTGTCTATAGCAATGCCGGTCCATAAACAACTTTAGAGGCAAACTGTAAAATGCATTACTTTACAATTTCATTTTTCTTGTTGATAGCCGATAAGGCCACCAGTACGATCAGGAACAGGCCCGTTAAAACGTTTTGTATGGCAACATCCACCTTTAAGGCAATCAGCCCCATTGTGATCATGCTTAAAATAAACTGACCGATGAAAATGCCTACCATCACATTGCAGTATTTTTTAAGTGTTATGCCTATAAAACAGCCTATCATGGGCGTAAACACACGCATCATGCTGTTCATGCCGATCTGTGCAACCATTCCGCCGTTAAAGCTGCAAAGCGAGACGGAACCCAAACCCACAAAAAAACCGCACATCAAAAAGCCGTAAAATTTTATCTTTGCAGGATTTACCCCCATGCTTTTTGCAATTGTTTCGGACTGTCCGATCGCCTGTACATATGTTCCGAATCGCGTGCGGTTCATGATGAAGTAGGCGATAACCAATACGATTACCCCTAAAATGATATTCGCCGGGAAACGCCCAAAAGCTCCGAACGCCTCGGGCATCCACAGATCTTCAGGTGCGACAAAGCTGCCTGCCGCTTCAAAAATCATCAGCGTACCCACCGTAATGATAAGCGATGGGATCTTTAAGACCGTATACAGCAAGGCATTGACAAATTCCAGAAAAACAGCCGTTATCAGGCAGCCTAAAATCAGTCCTGCATAACCGAAGTTCTGCACAAATGTCAAGCCGACAAGAGAAGACATGACCAGGATAGCCCCTATGCTAAAATCGAAAAGCCCCATTACGATGATATAGAGCAGACCCATGGAGGTGATCGTAGGGACCAGACTCTGCTGGATAAGCAAAAATATGCTTCCCAGAGAACCGAACCGTTCGGGTTGTAATACAAAAAACACCAAATACATTAATAGAGGTATTGCAGTCATAATCATCGCATTTTTTAGCTTTTGATTAAACTTTTTTGTCATGGTCATACCTTCCGTTAGCGCTTATTTTCCAAAAGGGATATTGCACCATTTTTCCGGCAATCGTACCGCAGTGCGGTACGATTGCCGGTTTTAAAGTCAAGTTGACAGTTTGATTATTTCTTGTTTCTTGCAAGGAAATCTTCCACAGAGAAGGCTGCGGCCATCTTTACAAGATCGTCGGCCGTTACGCTCGGATTGGTCTTTTTAAACATTTTTTTGAAATCCTCATCGCCATAGCCAAGAAGCGTATTCCCCTGCTCCATCTGTTTAAAATAGACTTCCGCCCTCTCGGGTGTGAATACGATTTGCGTCAGTCTGCATTCCACAGGCTTGTCGCTTAAAGGCGTGCCGTTGATAGCATTGCAAAGCAGCATATAGGTAAAGATAGGATCTACCAAATGGCCGCCCGCCATGATGGCTTCTCCGCTGGAAAGCAGCTCAAGGTCGAATGCAGCGTCCCCGGTGGTATCCTGGGCTGCGAGCTTTATCTTTCCTTTTTTGCCGGAATTGTTGATGGCCGTATTTGCGGCTTTGATCGCCTCGACGGAAAACATGGTCGCGATCAGTTCCAGGTCTTTATTGCTCGAAATAAAGTTCTGCGCTGCCGTTGCGGCAGTTTCGCCGGTGGAAACATCCCACTGTTCGGCAAGCACTTTTACGCCCGCTTCGTCAAACGCCTTTTTCAGCCCGGCATACCGGCCTTCCGCCGTGGAGTCTCCATGCGGGCCGGTTGTAATGGCGACGTTCTTTATTCCCATTTCAGCAATGGTTTTGCCAAGAATATAAGATGTGCCCTGTTCATCTTCACAGGTATTTCCTACAAAATATTTGGAGCTGTAAACGCGGTCTTTGATATCGGTTTTTGTGAGGTTTCTATGGAACTGGCCGAAGTAGATTCCGTTCTCATCACAGATATCGGCAAGCTTCGCCACGACTTCTTCCGAGCAGTTGCAAATCATGATGCCATCGACGCCTTTTGCCGCAAAATTCTCGATGTCTTTTAACTGCGCATCGGCATTGTAACCGCTTGCAAGCACTTCGACTTTTACGCCGGTTATTTTTGACGCCCTGTTCAGCAAATCGATTTCCTGCAGCGCGGCGGCGCCCGTGGTGCCCCAAATGACCAGGCCGATCGTTTTTTCACCGTCAACCACAGGCGCCTCGGAGCTTTCTACCGGAGCTTCGGAGCTTTCTACCGGAGCCGCAGAGCTTTCTACCGGAGCCGCAGAACTCGCCTCGGGAGCCTTGGAGCTTTCGACCGGCGACGGCGCTGCGCAGCCTGCCATAACGGCGACTGACAACAATGCAACCAACACGAAACTAATAACACGTTTCTTCATATTCTTCTCTCCTTTTTATATTTTCAAAGGGCGTACCCTATTGAACCGGACTCTGTATTATTTGATGACCGCGACGTTCTTTCTGTCAAAGGAAATGGCTACGGCGATCAAAAACAAGACCCCCATTAACAGCTGGAGTATCTTGTCGGATGCCCCAACGAGCAGCAGCCCGTTTTTTAAAGCCATTATCATAAATGCACCTATGATTACGCTTTTCATACGCGCGCCGCTGCCCCCGGTGAGCGGCATGCCCCCCAGCACCAGCGCCGTTAATATATCGGTTTCCAGGAATGTTGCAAAGCGTGTAGATACGCCGCCGTTTCTGACCAGCATGATGCAGGCCGTTATACCGGCGAGCAGGCCCGAGATAACGAAAGCCATTATTTTTACCTTGCTGACCGGCACGCCGGCATACTTGGCCGCCACTTCCCCGGAGCCTATGGAACGGCAGTAAAGTCCGAATTTTGTGAACGTATAGATATAATTAAAAACCAGCAGTACAACCAGCAAAACGGCCAGCTTGACCTCCAGCGTGTCGAGTACATCCATCCATAACGGTATGGGTATGGTTCCGCCGCTGCAAGCCACGATCGTAAGCCCGCGGTACATGAACAAAATACTCATCGTCAATATGAACGACGGTATCTTGAATACGGTAAACAGTACCCCGTTTATAAGGCCGGTCAAAACGGCAACGGCTATGATCGTCATAAAACAAATGACAGGATTGTTTGTTAAGCCCATAGCGAGAGCGCCCAAAGCCGCAGAGAAAGCCACAAGCGAACCGTGCGAGAAATCCAGGCTTCCTATCTATATGACAAAGGAAACACCCGTACCGGCGATCATAACGGAAATGGCCTGATTCAATATGACCAACAGATTCTTCGATGAAACAAACTTTCCTTTTGTAGCGATGCCGAAAACCAAAAGAATCAGTATTAAACCCAGAAACGGTATAACCGCTCTTATAATATCCGGGCTCAATATCTTCTTTATATTTCTCGATGCAAAGGCGCCCATGATACTAAACCGCAATTTCAAGCCGGGCTTTCGCATCAACCTGCATATCAAGGACCTGCAAAACGCCTTGAATGCCGGACATAATGCAAATGCCTGCCTTCCGCTGACCGCCCAGGTGATGGAGTTCATGCAGGTCTTAAAAGCAGACGGCAAAGGTGAATTGGATCACAGCGCCCTGGCAAATTATTACGAGAAGCTTTATGGTTTGGAAATAAAAAAGTAACAGGGGGAAGCATATATGTTGGATATTGCGAAATTGCCGCAAGCGCCGGCTGAAAGGATCATCTACGTAAACGGCGAGTACAGGCTGCAAAGCGACGCGAATATTTCCGTGCTGGATCATGGACTCATGTATGGGGACGGATGCTTTGACGCCTGGACGGGACGCAACGGATTTATATTCGAACTGGATCCGCATTTGGACCGTATTTACCGCTCCATTTTCTCGCTGCGTTTAAAAATGCACCTGAAGAAAGAGGAATTAAGGGCGATCATTATTGAAACGGTGAGAAGGAACGCATTAAAGGATTTCTATATCAAGGTGCTCGTGACAAGAGGGGCCAGCCCCGAACCTGTTATCGATCCGCGCAAATGCGGCGAATGCAGCGTCATCGTATTTGTTCGCCCCGTACAGACCGAAGTTTCGGAAGAACAAAAACAGCGCGGGGTGCGCGTGAAGGTTCTGGGAGAAAAGCGGATCGACCATGATACGGTTGAACCCAAAATAAAGAGCCTCAATTACCTGCATATCGTTATGGGCAAGCTGGAGGCCTGGGCGGCCGGATACGACGAAGCCGTATTTATGGATGTAAGAGGATTTATATGCGAATGCCCCGGGTTCAACATACTGGCGGTCTCGGGCAATAAGCTCTACACGCCTTCCCATGATATTTTACAGGGCATCACCAGAAATTCCATGATCAGCATGGCGAAGGAACGGGGAATGGAAGTGGAGCAGGGCTTCTACACGCTTTATGATTTCATAAACGCAGACGAGGTCATGATCACCAATACGGTCGCGGGCGTCGCGCCCGTGGGCGAAATAGACGGCTATGTGATCGGCACGGGGAAACAGGGCCCGGTTACGGCCTGCTTTGCCAGGACCTATGAGGAATGGCTGCAAAACGGCACGCGCGGCACGCAGTGCTTCCCGGAAGCCTGGGAGGAATAAAAGCCTCCTTATATATATGCAGCAGCAGGCAATATACGACCGGGGGAGCCGGCCGCCGCCGGTGAACCCCTGTTGGATGCGGGCGTCGTAAAGATATAAAGCGCTTATCCAATAGGAAGGCTTGCCGGGTATCTCTACAGGGCTTGACTAAGTATAGCAATGCAAAACCGATGGGAGCAGCAAAATGATAATTGACGCACATGCGCATTACGGACATGATTATGTATTCGATGAAGACAACTATGACGATACGCTTTTATATTGGTACGACACGTACGGTATTCAACATGCGGTCATACAGCCGTCCGTACCCCGGCCCTACATTGAAGATACTGCAAAAGTACATGACGAGATATATGAATTGTGCAAAAAACACGGCGGCCGTTTTTTCGGCATGGCATCCATCCATCCGCATTTCCGGCCCGAGGACTATGATGCGGAGCTTGTGAGATGTATTAAAACGCTGGGTTTTGTCGGCGTAAAAATTACGCCCATCGGCCATGCGGCCCATCCGGCCCTTGAAAGCTGTATGCATGCTTATGAGACATGCGCCGCCCTTGATATACCCGTTATGATACATACCGGTGACGGCCTCCCCTTTTCCGACCCTATGAATCTGTTGAAGCCTGCCAAAAGCTTTCCGGGCGTGAAATTCATAATGGCCCACGCGGGCAGCGACGCTATGTTTGCTGCAGCGCTGTATGTTTCCGAGATGTGCCCCAACGTATATCTGGAACCCAGCTGGCTGAATATTTACAACCTCAAGAGGGCGATTGCATGCATCGGGCCTGGCCGCATCATGTTCTCTTCGGATATGCCTTTGAATGTTCCTGTTGAGCTGGCTAAATACCAAACGGCCACGGACGATCCCGCCATATTGGATCAGTTGTTTTACAAAACAGCCAACGAAGTATTTCGTTTAAACCTGTAGGGATTATACACTTGAACCTTACGTGATAAAGACCAAGATTTAAGTTATGTCATATATGCGGCTTGAAATTATTCTTGCTATTATGAAGTTCAATTTATTCCGGTTTATGGAGAAAAAAATGAAAGAGATAACGTTATCCTGTAAAAATATCAAAAAACGGTTTGGGGCTACACTCGCAGTGGATGATGTTGCTTTTGAATTGCGCGGCGGACAGATACGCGGTTTGATCGGAGAAAACGGATCCGGTAAAACGACGCTGGTTTCCATGTTTGCGGGAATCCTCAAGTCTGACGCGGGCGAGATGGAGAAAGACGGCGCGCCCTATCATCCGCTGGACATGATCGACGCGAACGCAAAAGGCGTCAGTATGATCGTTCAGGAAATGTCTACGATCGACGGGCTGACAATTGCGCAAAACATATTTTTCGGTCATGAAAAAGAATTCTCCAAATACGGCGTCCTCGATTTGAATAAAATGAATCTGGCTGCAAAAGAACTTTTGTATAAATACGGCATAACGGATGTAGATCCGGGTATGGACATAGCGGCTTTGTCATTTGAACAGCGCAAATTGACCGAGTTCGCCAAGGCGTTGTATACGAATCCCGATGTGCTGATCGTCGACGAAACGACGACCGCGCTGTCCCAGCAGGGCAGGGAACTGTTGTTTAAAATCATGCACGACTTCAAACAGCAGGGTAAACCGGTCATATTTATCACCCATGACCTTCCGGAGCTTTTTACGCACAGCGATACCGTGACGGTGATGCGGGACGGTAAGGTTATCGGTACGTATGATATCGGCGAATTGAATGAGAACAAAGTGAAAGCCCTGATGGTAGGCCGTGAATTTGAAGACGGCGGCAAATACTACCGTGAGGATACAGAGTCCGATTATGCTGACGAGATCGTGCTGAAGGTGGAAAACCTCAATAAAGAGGGCGCTTTTCAGGATGTCAGCCTGGAACTCCATAAAGGGGAGATACTGGGGATAGGCGGCTTGACAAGCTGCGGCATGCATGACCTCGGCAAGTCCATTTATGGCATAGAAAAAGCGGAATCCGGCTGTGTTACGTATTACAAAAATGGCAAGCCGGCAGAAATACACAGCGCGCGAAAAGCCATTGCCAATAAAATCGCCTACGTATCAAAAAACCGGGATCAGGAAAGCCTGATGCTGACATCGAGCATCATGGACAATATTGCGCTTCCGGGGATTGGTCTTCTGTCCAAAGCGTCCTATACTTCTCCCGGAAAAAAGCGAAAATATGCCGAAAACAATTCCAAACAGCTTTCAATAAAAATGAACGATGTCAAACAGATGGTTATGCATTTAAGCGGCGGGAACAAGCAGAAAGTTGCCATCAGCAAATGGCTTGCCAATCAGTCGGAGATATTTATACTGGACTGTCCGACACGCGGTATAGACGTATCGGTAAAGGCGGCCGTCTATAAACTCATGCAGGAATTCAAGACCCAGGGGCGGTCTGTGATCATGATTTCCGAAGAGCTGTTGGAGCTGATCGGCATGAGCGACAGGATCATCATGATGAAGCAGGGGAAAATAAGCGGCATTGCCG
>Ga0366774_1066_pt2 | contig 13362 bp, 13 predicted proteins | sample BONcelHN113001D9_FD_207068 | JGI IMG/M metagenome (GOLD analysis project Ga0366774, IMG submission 207068) | Enriched cells from coal bed in the Powder River Basin, Montana, United States - BONCAT cells N11 rep2 HSBNCT.N11.300.1.D9 ...
GTCGTGAATAAGCAAAAACATGCACTTTTGCAAACCCAATTTCCTTTGCAAAGGCGAGTGACCGTTCAAACTCTTCTTCACTTTCACCGGGAAAACCGACCATTAAGTCGGTTGTGATTGCGGCATTTTTAAAAGCTGAACGCAAATTGTTTACAATGGTGCGGTATTCCTGTGTATCATAATGGCGGTTCATTCGCTTTAATGTTTCATCACAGCCGCTTTGCAGCGAAAGGTGGAACTGCGGGCATAGCTTTTTTTGAAGGCGAAGCCGTGAGATGACCTCTTCACTGAGCTGTTCCGGTTCCAGCGAGCCAAGCCGCACGCGCTCAATTCCGTCGGGCGCACAGGCAGCCTCGACCGCGTCACACAGGTGCAGGCCAAAATCCTGACCATAGGCGGAAAGATTGATTCCGGTCAGAACAACTTCCTTGTAGCTGTTTGCGGCAATTTCATTGATTTCCTGTTTCAGCTGATCAATTGGTTTCGAACGCACCCTTCCGCGGGCGTAAGGAATAATGCAGTAGGAGCAAAATCGGTTGCAGCCGTCTTCAATTTTAATAAAAGCGCGTGTGCGCTCAAAAAACCGGTTTACACTCATGCTTTCAAATTCCGGCGCTTTTTCATGGGGAACAATATCCACAATGCGTTGATGTGAAGATAAGTATTGCAGGATATGAGGAAGCAGGGAAGCACGATTGGAATTGCCGAGGATAATGTCGGCGTCGCTGAGTGCTTCGGCCGCTTCGGGGAATGCCTGCGGCATGCAACCGGTAAGAACAATCACCGCCGTAGGATTTTTATGCCGCGCACGGTGAAGCATTTGGCATACTTTATGGTCACTTACAGAGGTCACGGTGCAGGAATTGATCAATACCACATCGCTTTCTTCGCTGGTCTCACAGGCAGTAAAACCGGCTGAGACAAGCTGGTTCAGCATTGCCTGTGATTCATATTGATTAACCTTACAACCGAGTGTAATTACAGATACGTTCATGTTGTGCCCTTTCAATAAAAATATATATTTTAATTGGATAATTGACATAATGTATGGTAAAAATGAATATTGACCAATTTAGCATCCTGCTATATCATTGGAGAATACATCGAAATATGGAGGTAACATATAATGTATTCAACTTCTATCCTGTTGTCCAGCATTGAAGCGGTCAAGAAATTTGTCACCCTGACAAACAGTTATGACTTTCCAATTAACCTTACTACAGATAAATACAAAATTGATGCAAAGTCCATCATGGGTGTTTTCAGTCTTGACTTATCAAAGCCGGTAGACATCGAGGTCGAAAGTGAACGCGCGGAAGATTTTATTGCTCAGCTCCAGCAGTTTAAGTCGGAAAAATAAATCATAATTTGAACTTCTAGCCCGGTTTACCGGGCTTTTTTTATTCTTCGTATTTTGACGCAAGTGTGCTCCAACGTTGAAACAACTCGTCATTTTCATTTCTTAGCATGCTGATTTTCTCTGAAATTTCTATGGCGGATTCATAATCACTTGCCACGTCCGGGTCCAAAAGCCTCTTCTCGAGTTCGGCTGTTTCTTTTTCTATTTCGTTGATACGGGCTTCCGTCCGTTTCAACTCGGCTTTCTCTTTTCGTACAGCCGCATCGCGTTCTTTTTGGAGCTTGTACTCATTGACCTTCGGCGGTTCCTTTTCAGCGGCTTCGGCAATCTGATTACGGCTTTTTTCTATGTAAGCGTCATAATTGCCGATATATTCCGTCGCTCCGTTCGCATCAAGAAAATAAATGCGGTCTGCTATCTTATTCATTAAATAGCGGTCATGCGATACGATCAGAAGCGAGCCTTCATAGCTTTGCAGCGCAGTCTCCAGTGCTTCGCAGGAACCGATATCCAAATGGTTTGTAGGTTCGTCAAGGAATAGAAAGTTGTCACGTGAGAGCATCAGCCTCAGCAATAAAATTCTTGCCCGCTCGCCGCCACTCAGTGCCGCAACAGATTTAAACACTTCGTCGCCTTTAAAAAGGAAGACAGCCAGCGCGTTTCGAATTTCTGTCTGCGTCATTTTCGGGTAGGAATCCCAAATTTCGTCTATTACAGTTTTTTCAGGATGCAGTCCCGCCTGAATTTGGTCGTAGTAGCCAACATCAATCCCGGCGCCAAACCGAAACTCACCGACGGTGGGGGAGTTAATTCCCAAAAGAGTTTTCAGCAGGGAAGTTTTGCCGCAGCCGTTCGGCCCAATTAAGAATACCCGTTCTCCGCGGTGTATTTCCATATCCACATTCTGAAATAACTTTTTCTCGTCAAATTGCAGTGCGAGTTCTTCCACTGTAAGAACATCGTTGCCGCCGCGCTGATTGATTCCAAAATCAAAATGAATGCTGTCGGGTTTCGAGTCCGGCTTTTCCAGCGTGCTTTCAAGCCGGTCAATTACTTTCAGTTTGCTTTCGGCTGTTTTAATATTTTTTTCACGGTTCCATTGACGCTGCTGCGTTACAATTCCTTCAATGCGCTTAATTTCTTTGCGGGTGTTGTCATATTTGCGCTGTAGGGAAAGATTGTTTTCTTCTTTTTGGGCAAGGTAGGAAGAGTAATTTCCTTTGTAGAGCGTCAATCGTTGGCTTTCCAGTTCAAAGGTGCGGTTGGTAATTCGGTCTAAAAAGTAACGGTCATGTGAAATAACGATAAAAGCTCCGCTGTACGAGCGTAAAAAGTCTTCCAGCCATTCTACGGAAGAAATATCCAGATGGTTGGTCGGTTCATCAAGCAGAAGAAGATTCGCGCCGCAGAGCAGCATTTTAGCAAGCTGAAGTTTTGCTTTTTGACCTCCGCTTAAAACGCCGATTGGCATTCCCATTTGTTCATCGTCAAAGCCCAGTCCAAGCAATGCGGAGCGTGCTCTGCTTCGGCAGGTCAACCCGCCAAGTGAAACAAAACGGTCATTGACGGCAGCCTGTTGATCAATAAGTTCATCCATATTATTGGGCTTAGTCTGCAGTTGAAGATTAATTTTTTCCAGTTCGTTTTCAAGCTGCAGCAGACTGCTAAATACCGTGAGCACTTCACTGTAAGCACTGCGGTCAAGGTCCCGGCACACATGCTGTTCCATGTAACCAAGAACGGTGGAATTAGCTTTGTAAACATCTCCGCTGTCGGGCTGCATTTCACCGGTCAACAGTTTAAAAAGCGTAGTTTTACCGCTGCCGTTGATTCCCACAAGGCCCACATGGTCATTTTCCTGTATTTCAAAAGAGGCGCCGGTGAAAATTACATCGGTACCAAAAGCTTTGCTTAAATTACTGGCGCTTAGCAAACCCATTCTATTTCTCCTTGTATGTAAAGTGCGGAGCGTAAAAGCCCCGCTCACATATTATAATGAAATAATGCAGTTAAATCAAGCCGCATCATAAATGCTTCTCCAGATTCTCAATGTTTTTCTGTTCGTTTACAATATAATCCTCGGCAAGCCTTTTCGCTCCGGCATCCGAATCGTCAAGTTCGTTCAGCCTTTTTGTCATATCCGCAATACCCGTTGCTGTGCTGTTAATCATCACTTCTGCTATGTGATCCGGCTTTTTATTGACAAGTGTATTTATTTTTAAATTACCCCAAAGCATCACTTTTTTTATGGAATCCTCTTCCTCGGGCAATCGTCCGTCTTCCCGAAGCATTGCTTTTGCCTTAAGGTTCATTCCCCTGTAGCCTTTACATTGCTGTTCAATTTGGTCCCGAAGCGATTTATCATGCACCTTTGGTATGACCAGCTGGGTTGCTTCCAAGCGCATTTTTGTCGCTTTGTAAATTTCATCCAGTAGATTTTTGTTTTCTCTGGCCATATTGAATCACCTCCTGTTTTAAATGATCCGTTTGCAGTTTTTTATATCATAAAAAAACTAATATCAAAAATAAAATGCATGATACTATAATATCCAGTTCCATATTGATTAAACTGGACATTTGTTTGGCGGCAGGCTATAATTTAGTTTGATAAATATTATAAACAGGATCATACAATAGATTGTTTGCAGCTGAAAGTCCACCACATTTCCCGTGTGAGTTCGGTGGATTGTTTTAAAGTTTATTTTCGCACGGAGAAACGGGTGGTTTAACATGCGCACTGGTATTTCAACGGCGTGCCTTTATCCCATGGAACTGGAAAAGGCTCTGCCGACTTTGATTTCAATGAATTTTCATCTTTTTGAAGTCTTTATCAATACATTCAGCGAACTGAAACCGGAGTATATTCAAGGCTTAAAGCAATTAGTAGACGACAGCCAAGGCACCGTGAAATCCGTTCATCCGTTTACTTCCGGATTTGAAAGTTTTCTTCTTTTTTCCGACTATGACAGGCGCTCGCTTGACGGTTTGGAATTTTATAAGCAGTATTTTAATGCCGCAAATTTGTTAGGCGCTGAAATCTTAGTACTTCACGGGCAACGTGATGATAAACGCAGCCGGGTTATGGAACAAAGTTATTTTGAACACTATGCCGATCTATTTGCCCTTGGAAAGACATTCGGTATTACGGTCGCACAGGAAAATGTAAACCTGTTTCGCAGCGACGATCCGGCGTTTATTACGCGTATGCGAGCATACCTGAAAAGCGAATGCGCATTTGTGCTGGATATTAAGCAGGCAGTACGTGCCGGAAAAGACCCGTATCAGATGTGTGAAGCGATGGGGGAGCAGATCGTTCATGTGCATATTAATGATAATAACAGCGCATCGGACTGCCTTTTACCCGGTTACGGCACAATGAATTTTAACAGGCTTAAACGGCAGTTGGATGGATTTGGCTACCGGGGTGACTTTATTATTGAAGTATATCGCCGCAGTTTTAACAGGCTGCAGGAATTAGAAAAGGCGAAACAGGCAGTAAATGCAATAATTTGATATTTTTTGATATTCTACTTGATAATTAAACTATAAATATGTTATAATTATACAAAATATAGTAGAGGTGATCTAGCGATGAGGTGCCCGTATTGTGGTTATTCGGAGTCTAAGGTTATTGACTCGCGCCCAACCGATGAAGGCGAGCGTATCCGCAGACGCAGGGAATGTTTAAACTGCTCAAAACGTTTCACCACATATGAGGTGATTGAAACGGTGCCCGTCGTGGTCGTCAAGAAAGACCGATCCAGAGAGGCGTTTGACCGCAATAAACTCCTGAATGGCTTGCTGCGTGCTTGCGAGAAACGTCCGGTTTCCCTTGACACACTGGAACATATTGTAGATGAAATTGAAAATATGCTTCAGAATTCGCTTGACCGCGAAGTTCCGTCAAGCTTAATCGGTAAATATGCGATGGAGAAACTGAAAGATGTGGACGAGGTCGCCTATGTTCGCTTTGCTTCGGTTTACCGTCAGTTTAAGGACATTAATACCTTTATGGACGAACTAAACCGTATGATAAAAAATAAAACTTAAATAATTTCGGCGGCAGGGAATCACCTGCCGCCGTTTCTTGTGTCAGAATATATTTTGCAGAATTGGGGTTTCGGACTCATTCAGATACTCAATTTGTGTTACGCTGCGGTCACACTCCGCCGTAAACTGGTCGGTTGTACCGTAATAAATAAGCGACGGCATCGCTGCAAGTGTTTGATCAATGGCCTCAAGTTTGGCGTGGGGCATATAAGTGCACAACACTTCGTGGCTTTGGTGCCAGTCTGAAACAGCCTTTTTACTCAATGTAAAAGCTTTACTGTTATCTCCGTCCTCAGCCGCCTTTTTTGCACTTTCAATGGTATTAGTTAAATCATTGCTGATTCTGCTTGTCGAAATTGCCCCAAAAATACAAACAACCCCAAGTACAATTAATATGATTACAGAGGCCCATAAGCGCTTCACTTAGTCTCATCCTTTTTTATAATGTTAATATCACCTTTTCGGTTTGCTGTCATAATGAATATTTCCTCCGCTTTTACATTTTTACCGCGCAAAACGCCGTCCAGCCATTCACGCCCTTTGTTGCAGAGAGTTAAAGAAAAGTCGGAAATCACACCGTCACTGATTACTACGGTTTCAATTCCCGTGTCCGGCAGGGCAACACCCAGCATCCCGGCGCACGGCTGTTCTTTGTCCGGCTTTTTAATTACGCTCATTTTTCCGTTGGTTTCAACAATTGCGTAGGCTACATCTTCAATACTGAATACGTCTTTCTGCCTGAGCTGTTCTACTAAATCCTCGGTTGTCATGCGCAGCCGCCGCATCTCTTTCTGATCCACTTTACCGTCATTTATCACAATCAGCGGTCTGCCGCACACAATTCTGCGGAATTTTGAACTTTTCAGCATTAAGCCCGATACTACTATTTCGCACATGACCAACACTAAAATCGGGATCAGGCCGCTCACCAGCGGCTGTCCCGTATCCTGCATCGGTATGGATGCAAGGTCTGAAATTAAAAGTGTAACAACAAGTTCGCTCGTTTGAAGTTCACTAATTTGCCGCTTGCCCATCAGCCTTACTGCTGCAACAATCACTATGTAAAGCAGTATGGTACGGATAAACGATATCGTCATTTTCATCACCGAAAATAGTATGAACCGTTACAATATCATTTATGTATGAAAATGCCCTAAAATAAAGCCTTAACATCTGTTTAAAGCGAGGCGCTGGATAGAATATTTAAAATTATTAAAATGAATATTTCACAGCAGTAATTAGAAATAAATTTAAAGTATAACAACGTCAAGCCCTTATTCTGCTTTTTTGTAAAAGAGGAACAAGGGCTTGAATGTTATAATTATATAAATTTGGCTCGATACTATTAGATCGGTTTTATATTCTGAGCAAACTTTGCAAAATTTTGTTCTGCGCAAAAATCCCGCATCCATAGTGAACGGCAGTTTGTTCTAAGCTCCTGTATTTTTTCATCCGGCAGAAGTGCGACAGATTTGATTTTATCGGCAAGTTCCTCTGCCGTGATATCGGCGTTCAGCAGGTATCCTGTTTCGCCGTCCCGAATAATCTCTTTTGTACCGCCAACGTCGGTCGCAATTCCCGGTATCCCAAACGAACACGCTTCCATAATGCTGACCGGCAGTCCCTCAGAACTGCTTGTATTCACAAAAAGGTCAACATGGTTGTTTTGATAGTATTGCATGAGTTCGGTGTTTTTTATTTCATCGGAAAAATAGCATTCCATGAAACCCAGTGATTCATCGGCGTATTTTTTTAGTGGCTCCAATCCGTCGCCGCCCCCAAAATGCGACCATTTCAGTTTCAGACCGCTGTTTTGCATTTTAGTGAGCGCCTGCGCTAAAAGTTCGACACGCTTAATCGGAACAATATGGCAGCAGCTTACAATATGAAAAGTCCGGTCTTTCTTTTCCGGGGACAAACCATAATCGTTTGTACCCAGATATGCCGTTTGAATTTTATCACCGTAACAGGGATATAAATTAATCAAGTAATCGCTGCCGTTTTGGGAACAGGGGTATACCATGTCAATGTATTTCAGAATGTAGCTTCGCATCGGAAGGTAGTTGGCAGAGTTACGACTCGCGTAAAGGTCATATCCATGCGCTCTGCTCACAGCGCGTTTTAAGCCGGTGCCGCAGTATTTTTTAAGCCGTAATGCAGCCAGTGCAACATCATAGAACCAGTAGCTGTAAAATGTAATGCTCTCGTATTGTTTCAATCCGCAGCTATCCAGAATTTTCACTGCTTCATCATAGATCAGCTCAGATTTCGCAATAAAATATGTCAGGTACATCCGCTTTTTAATGGAGTGCCCGATTGCTTCCCGTTCATCTGCGCTGCAATAGCCTTTAAAATTTGTAAAGGGGAACAGTCCGGCGGCTGCCAACGGCAGGCCGTTCCTGATTTTAGATGCGCTTATATGATAAACGCTTACATTTTGAGGTGTTTTTCTGGTCTGAATGGGCTTGTCCGCCGTGCTGGTAGAGATGATAATTACTTTATCAAAGGCTTTGGCAAGTTGGGGAACTTCATTCTCTATAAACTCTTCTCCCTTGTCAAAGGGATAAGTTTTTGTCAGTAATACCAGACATTCTTTCATGACATACCTCCGTTTCAGAATAAAGTCAATTACCATCGGCTAAAGCCGATGGTTTTGAACCGTAATTGACTTTAATAAAGAATAGCATACTGAATCGTACATTTCAACATATTGTTCAATGCCAGTAAATTATTCTTGTATTCAATTGTGAGCAATGCTATAATAATTTAAAATATGCCTTTCTGGTTTTATTGTGTGAAGCGACTTGTTTGACCAATTTAGTTGGCTGAGCGCGCCGCCATTTTGATTTTAAAATGGGGGACAATAATGAAATTTTTTTATGTCGGTTTGGAGTCATTTAATGAATCTTCTGCTGACCTCTTTCAAAGGATATCCAGTCAGGTTACCGGTGTGAGCCAGCTTGGAAATGAAGCACACTCAGTTTGCATGTCAAACGGAGAACTGCTTTTTTGCACCGGGAGTCAGCCTGTTCGCTATCCGTTGCCTGAACAGCGGGAAAAACATAAAAAATTTCTTTGTGATATGATTTGTAAATTTATTGAAAAAAATCAATATGATTACATATATCTAAGAGGTTTCTTGGCAAATCATACGTTTTTGGAAATTGCCACCTGCGCCAAGGCGAAATGTTTTGGCGCCAAAGTTATTTTTGAGGCGGCCCGGTACCCTGACCGTCCGGTTTGCAAGCAGATGCTCCACTCTTACCGTGAAAGCGGCGATAAAGCATCCTACATGCAGCTTTACAGCAGAATAGTGAACCACAAGCTGCTGCTTTCCAGATTTACCCGGGTTGTGGATACCATTGTGGTGTTCGGTACACCGGTGGAGCAAGTGTGGGGGATTCCCGCCCTTACGGTCGACACCGGAATTACCGTCAGTGAAATTGCACGCCGCAGCAATACGGAAATTCACGGCGACCCGATTGCCGTTTTGGGCGTGGTCGATGACCCGAAACTATGCGGTTATGACCGTATTATTCAGGGGCTAAAAACGTATCAATCCAACGTTCATCGGGATGAAATTACTTTTGATATTGTTGGGGATAACGAAGCGGTCTGTGAACTTAAAAAAATGACAGAGGAAAGCGGATTAAATCATTGCATTTATTTTCTTGGCAAAAGAACGCAGAAGGAAATGAATGAATTGTATAATACCCATTCTGTTGCTATTTCATGCCTTGGCCTTTACCGTTCCGGAGGAACGTATTTATCACCGAGAATTGCAAAGGAGTATTGTGCAGCTGGGATCCCATTTGTGTATGCTTATGATGATCTGGGTCTTGATGACAACATACCTTTCGCACTAAAACTTGCCAACAACGATTCTCCAATTAATATTTCGTTGATTGGAGAATTTGTGTGGCGCTGTCGGTTGGACCAACGGCTTTCACAAACAGAAAGAAAATTTGCAGAAAAATATTATGACTGGCGTGTAATCATGAAACGGATTATTGAATTTACCGCCACAGGAAGACGGGAGGTCTGATCTTGCCAAAGATAAGTGTTATTGTACCGGTATATAATGTTGAAAAGTATCTCAAACAGTGCGTGGAAAGCATTTTGGCGCAGACGCTTAAAGATATTGAAATTCTATTAATTAACGATGCTTCAACGGACCGTTCACTTGAACTTGCGCGTACCTATGAAAAGGATTCACGTGTAAAAGTCCTGGACAAGCCCCATGGCGGCCTTGGCGATACACGAAACTACGGTGTCTCACACGCAACAGGAAAATATTTGGTGTTTATTGATTCGGATGACTGGATTGATGAAGGAATGCTTCAAAACCTTTTTGCGTGTGCGGAAGAATATTCTTCCGATATGACCGTATATAACTTTGTAAGGGAAAATTTGATTGACGGGGAGCAGCGTATATGTAAGCTTCCGGTTAATTTCCCCGAATACGGGGATGAAATTCAGGAAACGCTGTTGGCTCAGCTGATTGGCCCCGACGCGGGGAATACAGCGTGGCGGCAGGTGGAAATGCTTGGCTGCGCATGGCGAAGAATGTATCGTCGCGGGTGGTTTTTAGCCAATCATCTCGCATATTATAATGAACAGAAGATTATGCTGGAGGACTTACCGGTTGCCGTAATGTCACACTGTCTGGCCGAACGTGTTCTTGTGGTTGGCGGGGCGTATTATCACTATCGTTATAACCCGGAATCACTCAGCATTCGGTACCGTCCTCATAAGATGGAAATGATGACCGGCTGTTTTAATATCATCCGCAAATTTTTGCAGGATCATCAGCTTTTTGAAAAATACAATGAACGTCACATGGCGTGGCTGCTTCGCAACGCGGCACATTCCTCTTTTGTAAACTGTTTCAGTCCGCTGAATGAAGTTGGATTTACCAAACGATATCATGAGGTTCGCGGTGTTCTTCATACCCCACTGCTCAGGCAGGCTGCAAAATCAGATTATTTAAAAAGCGGAACAAAGGCGGACCGCCTTATTCTGAGAATAATCCGCACAAGATGTACGCCGATAGTTTATCTGTTTTATTCCATTTATTCCCATATCCTATTTAAAGACGCGAGGAAGAAATAATGCCGGATAAAAAAAAGGTTCTATTTATTAACTACAGTCTGCATAGCGGCGGAATTGAAAAAAGTCTGGTAACTTTACTTTCGCTTTTTGATTATCAAAGCTATGATGTTGATCTTCAGCTTTTCGCAAACGACGGAATGTTCTTAAGCCGTGTTCCTTCAAAAGTTCACCTGCTGCCTCCGATCTTTCCCTCCGAATATAAATTAAATATCCGTCAGGCTTTCCCCGCTCTGGTCAAAACGGGGCATCCGCTGATTGCAATTTGCCGGCTTATGGTTTCATTCGCCGGGCTTAAAGGAACCATGGGGGAACGGTTGGTCCGCATGTGGAATGTGGAACGCCGGTTTATCAGGTCATCCAAAAAGGAATATGATACGGTCATTGCGTTCATGGAAGGCCAGCCGATCTACTACGCTGTAACTAAAGTAAAAAGCAAAAATAAAATCGGTTTTATTCATGGCGATTATGCGGCAATGGGACTGAGCAAAATTTTTGATTATGACTTTATCAGGCACCTGAACGCGCTTTGTACGGTTTCGGAGTCCTGTAAAACCTCACTTGACAATACGTTCCCAGAATTTGCGGATAAATTTCATGTGATTTATAATATCATTTCCTCCACCTTTATGCGGAACATGGCAAATGAACCGGCTGATTTTGAGGACGATTTCAACGGCACCCGAATTTTGACCATTGCGCGCCTCTCACACCAAAAAGGGTTGGACATTGCGCTCCCGGCAATATCCGCACTGAAAAAAGAAGGGCTGAAATTTAAATGGTATATTATCGGAATCGGCCCCGAAGAAGAAAATCTAAAAGGAATGATTGAACAGCTCGGCATAGGGGATTCTGTGAAATTCATGGGAGAGAGGGCTAATCCATACCCTTATCTGAAAACATGTGACATTTATCTTCAGCCGTCCCGCTTTGAAGGCAAATCAATTGCGGTTGATGAAGCAATGGTTATGTGCCGCCCGATTTTATTAACGGACTTCTCCACGGCGGCGGATCAGATTACTTCCGGGGAAAACGGCCTGATTGTGCCCATGACGAGTGAAGGGGTAGCCGAAGGCCTGAAAGATTTATTGCTGAATATTGAACGCCGCGCGCATTTTTCTTCTGTGCTGGCAGAATGTGACTATACGAACGAGGATGAAATTAATAAGCTGTACGCCCTGATCTGCAAATGATAACGGGAAAGGGATGTCCGTATTATGAGCTTTTACCTGGGTTTGATTTCAGTTGCACTGGTGGGAATTTTAGCACAGATGTATTTTGGTCAGCGTAAAAATTACAAGGACAGCGCAAAAGCATTAGTAGTTAAAGCCTCCTGTACTTTTATTCCGGTTCTGCTTTGCCTTTATGCATTAATTATTACAAATGCCCCAGTTACAAAGTGGCTGCTGTTTGCAGGAGTTTTTATCTGTATGGCCGCAGATGTGGTCATTGGAATTCAATTTGTTGCCGGAATGCTTACCTTCCTTATAGCGCATCTTTGTTTTATTGCTTATTTTCTTACGCTTGCTCCATTCAACGGAATCAGTCTGATTATTTTTATTGTGCTGTATGCGTGTGTGGCAAGGCTTTTTTGGCGTTATGTGCCGACACTTGGCAGCCGCCTTATCCCGTTTGCAGTATATCCCGCAGCACTTTCGCTGATGTTCTCCATCGCAGTAATGCTGCCTTTTGTGCTGAACAGTGCCGGAGCGGTCTGCATTGCCGTCGGTGCGGGGTTATTTGTAATTTCTGATTCTATTCTGGCAGATACGACACTCGGAACAGTGACTCAGGTCAAAGACCGGCTGATTATGTACCTGTACTATCCAGCGGTATATCTTTTGGCTATCAGCGCGTTTTTTATGTAAATTTTTGAACAGAAAGTAATAACATAGAGGGGATTAAGAATGAAAACCGTATATCGTTTCTTATTTGGCTTAAATGTATTTGTTGGAATCGGCGGAATGGCAGGCGGGTTGGCAGCAATTACGAATCCACAGAATCCACTTGGAATTCCAGCTGATACGTTAAAGAACTCACCCTTTACGGATTTTCTGATACCCGGAATTCTCTTATTTACGGTAATCGGACTTGGAAATATTGTAAGTGCCTTATCCTACCTTCTTAAGTCAAAATATCATGGGTACACCAGCAGTGTTTTCAGCTGGGCCTTGGTCATTTGGATTATTGTACAATGTATCATGCTCAACGCAGTTGCTGCATTACATATTATATTTTTTATAATCGGACTCATTCAAGCTGCTTTGTCAGCATCTATCTTGTTTGAAAAGCAATTATTTCCTGCGAATATCGTGACGGATATTTATAACAGATTAAAAAATCAAATTCTCCCTAAAACATAAAAAAGGCTCTTGCTTTGGAATTATTCCATGGTAAGAGCCTTCACTATGAAGAATTTACATTACTTACACTAAGCTGAAATGTGAAATTGTTACAAAATTTTGAAAGTGTCATATAATAATTATTATTCCGGATTATTCCGGGCTAAACTCTATATGCAATTGACTTTGACTTTTCTTTATTGTATCATCAAAAGAGTTGATTACAGCATTTCCAGTTAAGCTGTAGAATGTTTTTTGTTCCTCCCCCGCCGAAGGCGGGGGAGGAACAAATCCGACTTCGCAATCCGTATGGGAATTGCTGTAAAAATGGAAATTGGAGGTTAGATCATGTGTCTGACGGACTTATTGAAAGAATTAAACTACACTTGTTCCGGGAATACGGATATTGAAATAACGGATATAATTTATGATTCCCGCAAGGTGATTCAAGGCTGTGCCTTTGTGTGCCTTTGCGGTTCTTCGATTGACAGCCATGAAATG
>Ga0366774_1102_pt2 | contig 13327 bp, 16 predicted proteins | sample BONcelHN113001D9_FD_207068 | JGI IMG/M metagenome (GOLD analysis project Ga0366774, IMG submission 207068) | Enriched cells from coal bed in the Powder River Basin, Montana, United States - BONCAT cells N11 rep2 HSBNCT.N11.300.1.D9 ...
CCTGAAAAAATTGAAAGCTGCCGCTGACTTTTAAAGCCACTATCTTCTCTTATTTTTGAAAACCATAAGCCAAAATTCTTTAGTTGTTCATTCATTTTATCGATCATCGTAAGCACCTCCTTGTTTAGTATAAACTTTTCTGTTTCGTATACGCAATAAAAAAGATGTTGCGATAACGAAATGTTTTTTAAAAAAGTTATTGCGTAAGCAATGAGGTAATGATAAGATGGTGTTGCGATGGCGATACAATCAAGAGAAGGGAGGTGTATACTTTGACGCGAAGAAAAGAATTAACCGTAAAACTCAATATAAAAGCATTTGAGGAAAATCAGAAAAAATATAACCTCAATGAAGAAGGGAAATGTGCCGAGTGTATGGAGATTAGTCCATCTCAGCTTTGGAAGGTGAAAACGGGTATTCATGACCCAGGCAAGGATTTTATTGCAGGTGCATTAAAAGCGTTTCCTAACACTTCTTTTGATGAATTATTTTTTTTGCCTGGAGTGTCGCGCCAGCGAGATGAATTCCCAAAAGATAAGGCGATATAAGGAGGTGGTGATAAATTGATTGTTTCGTTAACGACAGAAGAGACCAGGCAGATGTTTCTTCATCTTTCAAAGCAAATCATTGTAAATCAGCCATTGCTAATAGAGTTAGATAAAAAGATTGGCGGCAAAGCCCATGGAGGGGAGATTGCAAAAGGTTTTAGTGCGATAATACATACTCTCTCCCAGCAAAGATCCTTTCATATTAATGATATTTTTACGGATAGTGGAATAGCAATGCTTAGCTCCAACAAAGGCTTCTCAGGTATTATTTTTGGTACTTTATTTTTGGGTGGCGTAAGTGGAATGCCTAGTATTGATAAACTTCATGCAAAACAATTGTCCGCTATATTTGATAAAGCATTACAGACTCTTAAAGCATGGGGAGCAGACCATATCGATGGTAAAATCATAATTCATACATTTGAATCTGCTGTTGTTGCTTTTCGTCACGGTGTCAAGAAAGGTGACACCCTTCTTCAGGCTTTACAGGTAGGTGAGATTAGTGCTAAAGAGGCTATGGAGCATTTAAAACATTATCAAACTGGTTTTGATCCTGGGATGTATAGTAGTGAAAAGGTAGTATCCTATTATGATCCTGGTGCTGTAACTGTTTGGCTTATTTTAAAATCCATGCGTGAATGGGTTGCATCATTAGAAAATGTGAGGTCGACCATGAATGCTTAGCTCCAAGGAAAAGAAAGGAATTATGAGATGATGTTTGTTTGTTAGACTCTCTACTTTGAATAAGTAGAGAGCTTTTTTCTTACTATAAGAATGTATAAGTTTTGGAGGATGAAAGTAACATATATCTGTCATTGCGAGCAGTAGCGAAGCAATCTCTTAGCAAGAGATTGCTTCGCTATCACTCGCAATGACAGAGGACGAGCGTTTTTCTTATTTAATATGCTAAGATTAAGAAAGCGATAAAAAGGTCGTCCCAAAGCTTTCGCCTTATGGGACGACCTTTTTACTTATTTGTATTGCTTATTGGACTGTTACCCAGAGTTCACTGGCCCGAGCCGTTTCTGAGGTGTTTGGAATAACGGTAAGTTTACCTTTACCTGGGGCGATGGCTGTAAATATGGCTTTACCAGTGTCTGGGCCACCCGTTTCTTGTTTTAGTATATCGCCGACGAAGTATTCACCTGATGAGGTGAAGCGTGTATTCTGGGTAAGACCTGGCGTCGGTTCAAGGATTAATTTTTGACCTACTTTTAACATCAGATTATTGGCAGATAACTGTACTTTTTCGTTATCACTGTAGTTATAGACAACTTTAACATCTTTCAGGTCGTCTACTGGTTTGGTAGGAACGCTTGGAGTTGTTGGGGAAGGATTCGGATCAACAGGAGTAACTGGGTTAAGATTTGTGCATCCTCCCAGAAAAAGAGCCGCTGATAGGAATAAGCCTATAGTAAGATTCATCCATTTTCGATCTTGCATACTTTTCATAAGAACCTCCTATTGTCATTTACAGTAGATTATGTAGATTACCTATAGATTTACCTAAAATGATGATAATATGCAAATTTTTTAACAGTATTTGATGTTTTAAGAAGGTCATTTGAATAGCAGGTATTATTATAATGATAATAAACATTGTTTAAGGTTTAAATTTTAACTTCTATATAAAATAGGCAGGGGATTAGAAATGAAGGAAGAATGTATATTTAATGCGGGTATAATAAAAAATCCTGCCTGCTTCTTTACCAACTTGGCACAAGCCAAGTCTTTTCTTATAAGTAGAGAGCGTATAGTGTTATAGGTAGAAAAAGACAAGCGGTATGAACCACAAAGGCACAATGCCGCTGCTGCGGCACACAAAGGAGTGTACAAAAAAGTATAACTAAAACCCTTTGTGTCCTTTGCGTCTTTGTGGTTCAAATGGTTTTAGTTTTTCACCGTGCAGTGTTTTCTTATTATCATTCTTAGGTAGATATTCTTGTATCAGGAGGAGGATAATTATGGTTCGCTTTGGTGTAGTAGGTACGAGTCGGATTGTTGATGATTTTATTCGGTGTGCCAGACTGCATAGTGAATTTTCCTTAGAGGCTGTTTATTCCAGAACGGAAGAGCAGGGGAGGCTTTTTGCAGAACGCCATGGGGTGAAAAATCGGTTTACTTCTTTACAGGAGATGGCCCAGAGCAATCAAATCGACGCAGTATACATAGCGAGTCCTAATGCCTTACATGCCAAGCAGGCGGTACTGCTGATGTCTCATGGAAAGCATGTGCTTTGTGAAAAGCCCATTGCTTCTAATCGCAAGGAACTATCCATGATGATAGAGTCTTCACGGCAGCATCAGGTACTATTAATGGAGGCAATGAAAAGTACTTTTTTGCCAAATTTTCAGGCTGTTAGGCAATACCTTCATAAAATCGGTGCAGTGAGAAAATTCTTTTCAAACTTTTGCCAATATTCATCTAGATATGACGCCTATAAGACGGGAGAAGTGCCAAATGCTTTTAATCCTGTATTATCGAATGGGTCGATCATGGATATTGGCGTTTACTGTATCTATCCTGCTATCTATCTTTTTGGCAAACCAGAGAAGGTGATAGCGAACGGGATTATGTTAGACTCTGGCGTTGATGGTGCAGGCAGTATTGTTCTTCACTATCCTGATAAGGAAGTTATCATATCTCATTCGAAGATTACCAATTCCCAAGTCAGCAATGAAATACAGGGGGAAGAAGGCAGCATTGTAATTGATAAAATATCAACACCGAAAGTGGTAAAAATCTTTTATAATAATGGCTCAATTGAGGATATTGGGCAAGAACAATGTAATGATTTTATGTATTATGAGGTAAAGGAGTTTATTTATTTAATAAACAATCATAAAATAGAGTCAACTATGAATTCCTTGCAGCTATCTTTAGATGTAATGGAAGTCATGGATGATTGCAGAAAGCAAATCGGTCTTGTTTTTCCAGCAGATGTGTAAAAATATAGGTGTGACTAAATACAATTGCAGCGTTATTTGACAAAAATGACGAATACATTGGTTTTTGACGTATGTCTTGCCTTTACAGTTTTACATATTTCATATATATTATGTCTTATACCCTTGTAATGGGACGCAATTATCTAAGTATCTCTAGTATAATACAAGAGAATGATGGAGGTGAAAGGTATGGCTATAAAAACCATAGGAAAGCATTGTAAGGGCTGTGGAGTTTGTGTAACTTTCTGTCCTAAACAAGTATTAGGGTTAGATGCTCTAGGCAAGATTACAATTGTAGATGAAACAAAATGTATTACCTGTAAACAATGTGAAATGCGTTGTCCTGATTATGCAATATTTATAGAAAAAAAATAAGGGAGTGATTTATAAGTGGCAAAGGTACTGCTCTTGCAAGGAAATCAAGCTTGTGCTGAAGGTGCGATCGCTGCGGGTGTTACGTTTTTCGCAGGTTATCCGATTACACCATCAACGGAAATTGCTGAGATAATGGCGAAACGCCTGCCAGAAGTTGGTGGCAAATTTATTCAAATGGAAGATGAGATTGCAGGCATTGGAGCGATTGTTGGTGCTTCTCTGACTGGTAAAAAAGTATTGACTGCTACAAGTGGTCCTGGTTTTTCTTTAAAACAAGAATTTATTGGATATGCAACGATTGCAGAAGTTCCCATTGTAATCGCCAATGTACAGCGGGTAGGTCCGAGTACCGGACAACCGACAGCTCCTGCCCAAGGAGATATGATGCAGGCAAGATGGGGAACCCACGGTGATCACCCTGTTATTGCTCTGACTCCAGCAAGTGTGCCAGAGTGCTTTACTCTGACCATTAAGGCTTATGAACTATCAGAAAAATATCGCATGCCTGTTCTATTGATGCTAGATGAGATCATTGGACATATGCGTGAAAAAATAGAGATTCCTGATTATGATACCATTGAAAAACCTGTCCGCAAGGGTCCACGAGTAGGCCCTAATGAGTTTAAAGCCTATGAGCCGGATAGTGATGGTGTACCTCCTATGGCTGATTTCGGTACAGGCTATCGCTATCATGTAACTGGCTTAGTACATGATGAAACAGGCTTCCCCAATGGGTCTCCCGCAGCCACTGAAAAGCTTCTTAAAAGACTGCATGAGAAGGTAGAACGTGATATTGATAATATCACTATGTATGAAGAATATAAACTGGATGATGCTGAAATTGCGATTGTGACCTATGGGGGAACTGCGCGTTCTGCATATGCAGCGATTGATATGGCTCGTGAAGAAGGTATTAAGGTAGGCATGTTCCGCCTAATTTCCGTATGGCCTTTCCCTGAAAAAGAGATTGCCCAATTGGCCCAGAAAGTGAAAGTGATTGTTGTTCCTGAGCTTAACTACGGTCAAATGGTGGGTGAAGTCAAAAAAGCTGCGGAAGGCAAAGTGCCAGTAAAACCAATGTCCAAATATGACTCTGAGCCAATTTCACCAAAAGAATTATTAGCATTTGTGAAAAATCTTTAATTTAGGGAGGTAAAATAGATTGGAAAAATTAATTGAAAAATACTATCGCCCTCGCTTGCCGCATATTTGGTGTCCAGGCTGTGGCAATGGTATTGTTACCAGTTCTATTATAAAAGCGATTGATAAACTAGGACTTGATCAGGATAAAACCGTAATTGTATCCGGTATCGGCTGTTCCTCAAGAGCATCAGGTTATCTGAATTTTGATACGGTTCATTCGCTGCATGGTCGTGCGCTGCCTGTAGCTACGGGTATTAAACTGGCTGATCCTGAACTAAATGTAATTGTTATTACTGGTGATGGAGACGGCACTGCCATAGGCGGTAATCATTTCATCCACACTGCTCGCCGTAACATTAATTTAACGGTTATTCTATTCAATAACAACATTTATGGCATGACAGGCGGTCAATATTCACCACTAACGCCAACGGATAGTAAAGCAACAACTGCGCCTTATGGCACCTTAGAACGTGCGTTTGATATTGCAGAATTGGCAAAAGCTGCTGGCGCTACCTATGTAGCTCGGGGCACGGCTTTTCATGCCAATATGCTGGTAGACGTGATCGCCAAGGGTATTAGTCATGATGGATTTTCTTTGATTGAGGCCGTGACCCAATGTCCGATCTATTTCGGTCGTCAAAACAAAAAAGGCGATGCATCTGCGATGCTTAAAACCCAGCGTGATAATGCGGTTACAGTAGAAGCAGCTAAAAAACTAAGTCCGGAACAACTGGAAGGAAAATTCAAAATCGGTGTGCTGCATCAAAGTGAGGCACCGGAATATACAAAACAATACCAAGGAATTATTGATAGAGCACAGAAAGGAGCTAAATAATATGATTGAAATGCGTTTATCTGGCTCTGGCGGACAGGGATTAATTTTGGCAGGCATTATTTTAGCAGAAGCAGCCTTACTTGATGGTAAGATGGCTATTCAGTCTCAGTCTTATGGACCAGAGGCAAGAGGCGGTGCTAGTAAATCAGAAGTTATTATTTCGGAAAAAGCAATCCACTATCCAAAAGTAACTAATCCTAATCTTGTTTTGGCAATGACCCAGGAAGCGGTGGATAAGTACTCAAAGGATTTACCTGCTGATGGCATATTGATGATAGATACAACCTTTGTCAAAAAAGTACCAGATCATTTGAAAAATGTATATCATCTTCCCATTACGGAAAGAGTGACAGCAGAGCTTGGAAAGGCACTATTTGCGAATATTGTTGCTTTAGGAGCGATTGTAGCCACAACGAAAGCAGTGAGTGTTGAATCCATTACAACAGCGATTCTTCACCGAGTTCCAAAGGGGACAGAAGACATTAACAAACGTGCTCTTGAACTTGGCATAGCATTAGCTGCTAAATAGAGAGAGCGTTTCATAGATTTCGATTCGTTAGGTTGGTTTTGTAATAAAGGAAGTAGACGTTTTAGAAACGTTGAACCGCAGAGGACACAGAGGACACAGAGAGGTATTTTTTACCTTATCTATCGTTTCTCTGTGTTCTCTTTTTATTTTTACGATGTTTTAACTGAATATTTTTACAAATCTTGTATGGCTTGACACGCCGTAGAAAAAAGAATAAAATAAATTTAATTCCCAGCAATTCACTATGAATACTAGGGATTAAACCCTGAAAATAGTTAAAAATAATAAATGATAGATAGAAATAATGAGGTGAAATAATGGCAGAAAAACTCTTAGCAATTCATGGGTTACACGCAGCCGTTGAAGGCAAAGAAATCTTAAAAGGCTTGAATATTGAAATCAATAAGGGCGAAGTTCATGTTATTATGGGTCCTAACGGTTCCGGCAAATCGACGTTAGTGAATTTGATTATGGGCCATCCAAAGTATGAAATAACTGCTGGTTCCATTGCTTTTGAGGGGGAAGACATTACAGCTTTAAAAACCTTCGAAAGAGCCAGAAAAGGAATCTTTCTATCTTTCCAAAATCCTGAAGAAATACCTGGGATAACGGTAGAAAATTTATTGCGGACAGCGAAAAATGCCATAACTGGTGAAACTATAAAAATTATGGCTTTTAAGAAAGAGCTGAAACAAGCTATGGAGACCTTGAAAATAGATAATACATATGCAGCACGACATGTAAACGTCGGCTTTTCAGGCGGAGAAAAGAAAAGAAATGAAATATTACAAATGATGATGCTCAATCCGCAATTGGCCATGCTGGATGAAACGGATTCGGGCCTGGATATTGATGCTGTTCGTATTGTTTCCTCAGGGGTAAAACACTTTAAAAACGAACAGAATGCAATTTTAATTATCACACATAATACCAAGATTCTTGAGCAATTAGACGTAGATTATGTTCACATCTTAATGAACGGGAAAATTCTCCAGACGGGTGATGCTTCCTTGATATCCCAAATCAATGAAAATGGTTTTCTACATCTGGGAGGAGACGCTCTGGATTCAGGTGAGGTGAATACGCTCCATGGATAAGAAGAAGACTGTTATTGAGGATATTGACCGAGGTCTTTATGATATTAAAAATGAAGATCACTATCGTTATAAAGCTTCAAAAGGATTAACTTCTCAAATTGTGCTGGATATTTCCAAAGAAAAGAATGATCCGGAATGGATGCGAGAATTTCGCCTTCGTTCTTTGGAAATTTATAATCAAATACCAATGCCGACATGGGGGCCCTCTCTGCACGAACTGGATATGGATGATATTGTTACCTATGTTCGTCCAGATACAGAAATGAAGGGTAAGTGGCACGAGGTTCCTGATGATATTAAAGATACGTTTGAACGTTTGGGAATTCCCCAGGCTGAACGAGAATCATTAGCGGGTGTAGGAGCTCAGTACGATTCTGAAGTAGTGTATCACAGTGTCAAAGAAGAACTAGTCAAGCAAGGTGTAGTCTACACTGATATGGAAAGTGCCCTAAGAGAATATGAGCCTATGATTAAGGAATATTTTATGAAACTTGTTACCCCAAATGATCATAAATTTGTAGCTCTGCATGGGGCTGTTTGGTCAGGTGGTTCCTTTGTCTATGTTCCGCCTGGTGTTCAAGTGGAAATACCGCTGCAGTCTTATTTTCGTTTGAATTCCCCAGGGGCAGGGCAGTTTGAGCATACATTAATTATTGTGGATAAAGGGGCGAAGCTTCATTTTATTGAAGGCTGTTCGGCTCCTAAATATAATGTTATGAATCTGCATGCAGGATGCGTCGAGTTATACATAAAAGAAGATGCGAGTCTGCGCTACTCTACCATCGAAAACTGGTCGAGAAATATGCTGAATTTAAATACTAAACGTGCCTTGGTCGAAAAAAATGGCAGCATTGAATGGGTTTCTGGTTCTTTTGGTTCTAAGATTTCCATGCTGTATCCCCGTAGTATTCTCAAGGGAGAAGGAGCACGAGCAGAGTTTAACGGCGTCACTTTTGCGGCTGGCGGGCAGGTGCTGGATACAGGGGCGGCTGTGATTCATGCAGCACCGTATACCTCTTCCAATATTAATTCCCGGTCTATTTCCAAAGGCGGAGGAGTTGCTGTTTATCGTGGTGCGGTAAAAGTAGCACCTAACGCTCACCATTGCAAATCCTTGGTAAGCTGCGAATCTTTAATGCTTGATGATCTTTCTCGTTCTGATACTCTGCCGGTCATTGATATTCAAAATGATGAGGTAGATATTGGTCATGAAGCCAAAATTGGCAGAATCAGCGAGGAGGCTATTTTTTATCTCATGAGCCGGGGTATTAGTGAGCAAGAAGCTAAAGCCATGATTGTAAGAGGGTTTGCAGAACCGATTGCCAAGGAACTTCCCTTGGAATATGCTGTGGAAATGAATAATTTAATTAATATAGAACTGGAAGGCACCATTGGATAGGGGATGATGATATGGAAAAACTACAGAAGAATATAAATCCGATTCCAGTAAAAACCTGGAATTGGCTAGGTGTTAATACTGCTGTCCTTGAAGCTGATATTCCTGCTATAACGGATTACTCCAAGCAGCCTGTAACGAAAGGCTCAGAAAAGGGCGTAACCATTACAGATATCCGCTTGCATAGAGATACTATTAAATTTATGGAAAAGAAAATGGATGCGGGCGCAAGTGAGGAAATGAGAGACTTTGTTAAGAAGAACCACAACAGCGGTTATTTCATTGAAATAGAAGAAGGGGAGAAAATAGAAACTCCTATTATCCTTCAATATGACTTAGATGAGGAAAACCCAACCCTGATAGATGACCACTTTATCCTTGCTCATGAAAACAGCGAGGCGACCATTATCATCAACTATACATCGTCCTGTATTCAAAACGGTTTCCACAGTGGTGTGACTAAAGTCTTTGCTCAAAAAGGAGCCGTTGTTCATTTAATTAAAGTGCAAATGCTGGCTGACCAAGATACTCATGTCGATGCCATTAGTGCGATCACTGATGAAAAAGGACAGATTGATTTTACCTTGATAGAACTAGGTGCCCTACAAACCATTACAGGCTGTCGAACACAATTGGTGGGGAAAAACAGCACTGGAACGATTCATTCTCTCTATTTTGGTGATAAGAATCGTAAAATTGATATTAATTATGTACAGACCCATCAAGCCCCAGAATCTTTGAGCAGCATAGAAGCACGAGGCGTACTCTTAGATCACAGTCAAAAAGTCTTTAAAGGCACATTAGATTTTATTAAGGGGTCCAGCGGCTCTAAAGGCAAAGAAGAGGAATATACGGTTTTATTAAGTCCAAACGTACGAAATCGCTCGACACCACTGATGCTGTGCGGAGAAGATGCGGTTGAAGGACAGCATGCTGTCAGCACAGGAAAAATGGATGAAAATAAACTCTTTTATCTAATGAGCAGAGGGCTTAGTGATGTAGAAGCAAAAAAATTAATTATCGAGGCTGACTTTCAGCCTATTCTGGAAAAAATACCAGTGATCGAATTGAGAGATGCAATCTCTACGTATTTAAGGAGGCGGCTACATCATGTCTAATAATTACGTCAATGATTTTCCTATCTTGCAAAAAACGATGAATGGAAAACGGCTTGTTTACCTTGATAATGGGGCTACCACTCAAAAACCTCTTTCGGTCATCAATGCTGTTCAGGAATATTATGCAGCCTTTAATGCCAATCCCCATCGGGGTGCTTACGAGTTAAGTGTTAAGGCTACTCAAATTTATGAAGATGCTCGAGAGAAGGTTAGAAAGTTCCTAGGGGCAGAAAAAACAAGTGAAATTATTTTCACTAAGAATGCCACTGAGTCTTTGAATTTATTGGCTTATAGCTATGGTATGACCTTTATTAATCCCGGTGATGAAATTGTTATTTCCATTGCTGAGCATCACAGTAATATTGTGCCTTGGCAGCAGGTGGCGAAAGCGAAGGGAGCTACCTTACAATATTTGTATGTGAATGAAGCAGGCGTTCTGACAGATGAGGAAATCGAAAAGAAAATTAGCAGCAAAACCAAAGTCGTAGCGGTTACCCAGGTATCAAATGTGCTTGGAATAATCAACCCCATTGAAAAGATTGTGCATAAGGCGCATAGTGTGGGGGCTGTTGTGATTGTTGATGGTGCACAAAGTGTTCCTCATTTTGCCGTGGATGTAAGAGCATTGGATGTTGATTTCTTAGTCTTCTCGGGACATAAGATGCTGGCTCCTATGGGGGTTGGCGTGCTATACGGCAAAGAGCATTTGCTGGATAAAATGCCGCCTTTCTTAAGCGGCGGCGATATGATTGAGTATGTATGGGAGCAGGATACTTCTTTTGCACCACTGCCAGCTAAATTTGAAGCAGGAACTCAAAATGTGGGAGGAGTCTTAGGACTTTCAGCAGCCATAGACTACATTGAGAAGGTTGGTTTTTCCAATATAGAACAGATTGAAGAAGAATTAATTCATTATGCGATACCAAAGCTTCAACAGCTACCTTTTATTACTCTTTATGGATGTGATGATCTTTCGAAAAAGACCGGGGTAATATCTTTTAATGTAAAAGATATTCATCCTCATGATGTATCCTCCATTTTGGATGCCGATGGAGTTGCTATACGAGCTGGTCATCATTGTGCCCATCCTTTGATGCAATATCTTGGAGTGAATGCAACATGTCGTGCTAGTTTCTATTTTTATAATACACGTGAAGATGTAGATGCATTAATAAATGCCTTAGGACGTGTCAGGGGAGTGCTTGGCTATGGATCTTAGTGAGATTTATACGGAAATTATTGCAGAGCATAATAAATCAAAGAGAAATAAAAAGCAGCTGGAAAATCCTACGGTGATCCTAAAGGGCAGAAACCCAAGCTGCGGCGACGAAATAGAACTCGCATTAAAGGTAGAGAAGAATATCATCCAAGATGCATCGTTTACAGGGGTTGGCTGCGCGATTTCCCAAGCTTCTACATCGATGATGATTGACTTGATTCGCGGGCAGACCATCGAAAAAGCACAGCTGCTGATTGATACCTTTCTAGGCATGATCAAACGGGAAATCACAGAGGATGATCAATTGGAAATATTAGATGAGGCAGTTGCCTTACAGAATATTTCCAACATGCCTGCCAGAGTGAAGTGTGCCGTTTTATCATGGCATACCCTGGAAAGTGCGATTACAACGGAAGAAGGAAATACAAGTAAAAGCAGTCAATTACCCCATTGAATGACTGCAAGATACACCAAAAGAAGACTCATTCTCGAATGAGTCTTCTTTTGTGTACGCCGAGAGGAAAATTTGTTTCTATCTTTTCTCAGTGCTCTCTGCGTCTCTGCGGTTTTCTTCGCGTTTCAAACGATTTTTTATTTTAAAGACGCCCAGCTTTTTTCTTATTCTTTTCTTGTCAGGATGGTTGGTGTCATTGGCTGTATAAAAGACAGAAGGCTGTGTTAAGCTAACAAGGGGGATATGATGAACAAACAGAAACTTTTACTGCTCTGTGGTTTGCTTAGCATCATTTTTTTAGTAACGTCTTGTACTCCTGCGAAAAAACCAGAAACCCGGGTAGTTCCTGAGATCGGGGAGGAGATAACTCCAACCGATAATGATAAATATAAGAGGGGGCATAATATTCCTGGGAAATTATATTGGGCCGGCAGTGCACATGATAAAAAGATTGCCTTAACCTTTGATGACGGGCCAGAGAATGACTGGACGCCTAAGATTCTGGCAATTTTGAAAGAAAAGGATATAAAGGCAACTTTCTTTGTGATTGGCAGACAAGCTCAGGTATATCCAGATATGTTAAAGAAAATTGATGAAGAAGGACATATTATTGGTAATCATACCTTTGATCATGCTGATCTAACAAAGCTGGATGCCCCAGGCGTAACAAAAGAAATCGCAGAATGCGCCCTTGTGATCAGTCGCATCATTGGGAAAACACCTACACTAGTACGACCGCCCTTTGGTTTTCATAACGAAATAGCAGATACTGCAATTTATTCCAGGAATAATAAGATTATTTTATGGTCCTTGGATACGGACGACTGGCAGGGACCAGATGCTGCAACTGTTAAGGAGCGGGTAGTGCCTAAAATGAAAAATGGCTATATCATTTTACAGCACAATGGGGTCAATCCTCATTTAGGCGGCAGCGTAGAAGCCTTACCAATTATGATTGAAGAATTAAAAAAACAAGGATATGCATTTGTTACCATTCCAGAATTATTAGAACTTCAGCCTTATGAAAAATAAGATGCAGCAGAATGTCTTTAAGATAAGGGGGTTCTGCTTTTAATTTAATAAATCCGGGGCTGCTCTCAAAAATGCAAAGAAATGAGGACAGCCTCGTTATTATTGAGGATATATTTAAGCGAAAATAAGTATTAATTCATTCAAGGTATCACGTTTTTCAAACGTTCCAGTCCGCATATAAGCATTTCAGACGGCTATTTTGGTGTTTGAGTTTAATTTTCTAGTTACATTGAGGTGTAAATAGTATGATATAAGATAATGTTGGAGGTGAAGAATATGGCTATAGAAACCATAGGAAAGTACTGTAAAGGCTGTGGCGTTTATGTATCTTTAGCGTTGTTAGTAAATCATAAGGAGGATGTAGAATGGCGGCACCAGCTAAGTTAGAAATTCAATCTGTAGAACAATCATTTCTAAAACGTTTTGGTTTCATAATAGGTGTATTAGTATTACTTGGCATTGTTCTTATACCTATCCCCGAAGGATTACCTATAGCAGGCCATAGAATGCTTGCTATTCTAGTCTTCTCGGTTATTATTTGGATGACAGACACGATATCCTATCCGGCTAGTGCTGCTGTTATCATGGCGTTAATGGCTTTCCTGGTTGGAATATCTCCTAGTGAGTCTG
>Ga0366774_1106_pt2 | contig 13309 bp, 11 predicted proteins | sample BONcelHN113001D9_FD_207068 | JGI IMG/M metagenome (GOLD analysis project Ga0366774, IMG submission 207068) | Enriched cells from coal bed in the Powder River Basin, Montana, United States - BONCAT cells N11 rep2 HSBNCT.N11.300.1.D9 ...
GGCGTATTTGCAGGCATTACAATGGTTTCACCCTGCTTTACAGCAAAATTTTCGGAGCCGATGGTAATTTCACCGTTGACAGCAGAAAACTGCTGAAAAAAGGAAAACTGATCGATATTCGACCCAGTGCACGTTTTGTTCATTTTCCAAAGCACCGCCATAATTACATAGAAATCGTTTTTATGTGCTCGGGGCAAACAACGCATATTGTCAACTCTACTTCTAAGGTCGTACTTCAGCAAGGCGATTTGCTCTTTTTCAATCAGCATACTTTCCATGAAATTTTACCTGCATCACTGAATGATATTGCGATAAACTTTATCGTTCTTCCTGAATTTTTTGACGTTGCTTTTCAAATGATTGAAAAAGACAACGTAATCGGAAAGTTTTTGGTCAGCACTCTTTGTCAGGAAGAAAGCGAAGGGCAGTACTTATATTTTAACGCCGCTGAAATTATCCCGGTTCAGAATCTTTTGGAAAACATGGTATGGTCGATTATAAACCGGCAAAATAACAATAATCAAATTAATCAATACACAATGGGTCTTCTTTTTATGCAGCTGCTTAACCGCGCCGACTTAATTGACAGCGGTAATATCGATCAGTATGAAAACAGACTGGTCTTTGTCACTTTAAAATATATTGAAGATCATTACAAGGATGGTACGCTTACTGACCTCGCGGCGCAGCTGAACCAATCCGTGTATAAGCTCAGCCGGTTGATCCAAACTGCAACAGGCGACAGCTTTAAAGGCCTGCTTCAGCAGAAGCGGCTGAACAAATCGGTTCAGCTTTTAACGGAGACAAATCTGGCTGTATCGGATATTATTAATGCCGTAGGATATGATAATACGAGCTACTTCTATCGGCTTTTCCGCCAGGCTTATGGCGTGAGTCCAAAGGAATATCGACAGCGCTGAACAAAAGTGTGCAATACAAATAAGGACGTAGTTTTCTTCAAACTACGTCCTTAATTTTTTTGTTATTTTTGGTTAAAATGAATAGGTAATAAGTTTAGTGGGATTGGAGGAATATTATGAGTAAATACTATCTTGCAGTTGATATTGGAGCATCCAGCGGCAGACATATTCTTGGCAGTGTTGAAAATGGAAAAATCACACTCGAAGAAATCTACCGCTTTGAAAACACTTTAATACAAAAAGATCATCATCTCTGCTGGGATTTTGATCGGTTGTTTTCAGAAATAAAGAACGGATTGAAATGCTGTCACGAACTTGGCAAAATTCCGTCCAGTATTGGAATTGATACCTGGGGCGTTGACTTTGTTTTATTAGATGAGAATGATGCCGTTATTGGTGACACAGTTGCCTATCGTGATTCCCGCACCAACGGAATGGATGAATTGGTATCGAAAAGCATTTCACCGGAGGAACTTTACGCCAGAACCGGAATTCAAAAACAAATCTTTAATACAATTTATCAGCTCACCGCAGTCAAAAACGCCCATCCCGAATATTTGAAAAAGGCAAAATCCTTTTTGATGGTGCCGGAGTATTTTAATTTTCTACTTACCGGTGTAAAGAAAAACGAATATACAAATGCAACAACCACACAGCTGGTAAATGCGCAAACAAAGACATGGGACTACGATTTAATTGAGAAGCTGGGTATCAACCCGGCGGTTTTCGGCAAAGTATCCCTGCCCAAAACTGTGGTTGGGAACCTTCTTCCTGCAATCCGCGAGGAATTAGGATTTGACTGTGAAGTTATTCTTCCCGCAACACATGACACGGGTTCGGCTGTAATGGCCGTTCCGGCGAACGATGGGATTTTCCTAAGTTCAGGCACGTGGTCGCTGATGGGTGTGGAACGAATGGAACCCGACTGCAGCGAGCGCAGCTGCTCCATGAATTTCACCAATGAAGGCGGATACGATTACCGCTTCCGTTACTTGAAAAATATTATGGGATTATGGATTATTCAATCCGCTCGCCGTGAGCTTGACAAGAAATACAGCTTTGATGAACTGTGCGATATGGCACGGCAGTCAGCGCATTTTATGTCCCGAATTAATGTCAACGACGCGTCGTTTTTGTCCCCTGCCAACATGACGCAGGCAATCAAGGATTACTGTGCAAAAACCGGCCAGCAGGTTCCGGAAAGTATTGGCGAACTGTTCGCCTGCATTTACCACAGTCTTGCAAAAAGCTATGGCGATACCGTGCGTGAAATTGAAGAAATCACCGGCAACCGCTACCCTGCGATTCATATTGTCGGCGGTGGTGCCAAAGATGACTATTTAAACTCACTGACTGCACAGTACACCCGTAAAAAGGTTTTCGCAGGCCCGGTCGAAGCGACTGCTATTGGAAATTTACTTTCACAAATGCTGAAAGACGGTGCCTTTGCAGACTTAGCTGAAGCAAGGGCTGCAATCTCCCAATCTTTCGAGATCAAGGAATTCATTTAGCCTGTAATTAAATTAACGATAAAGGAGAATTATTATGACAAAAGAAAGATATTTGGAAGCAAAGAAAGTCTATGCCGGTTTGGGTGTTGACACAGACGAAGCAATCCAAGAACTTTCCAAGGAGAAGATTTCCATTCACTGCTGGCAAGGCGATGATGTGACTGGATTTGAAAACTTTGGAGGTGCTTCCGGTGGTATTGCTGTTACAGGCAATTACCCGGGCAGAGCACGCACACCTGAAGAGCTTATGGCGGACATTGACAAGGCATTGAGCCTGATTCCCGGCAAAAACAAGATTAATCTTCACGCTATCTATGCAATTACAAACGGCGAAAAGGTGGAACGCAGCGACATAAAGCCGGAGCACTTTACGAAATGGGTCGAATTTGCAAAAGAGCGCGGGCTTGGGCTGGACTTCAATCCTACTTTATTCTCTCACCCAATGGTGAAAGACGGCATGACCCTTTCCCACCCGGACCCGGAAGTCAGAAAATACTGGATTAAGCACTGCCAGGCATGCCGCACCATTTCCGAATATTTTGGTAAAGAGCTGGGTCAGCCCTGCCTTTGCAATGTATGGATTCCCGATGGCCTGAAGGATGTTCCGGCTGACCGCCTTGGTCCCCGTATGAGACTGAAAGAATCGCTGGATGAAATTTTTTCCCAAAAGGTTGACAGCCGCTACGTAATTGACACGGTAGAATCCAAGGTGTTCGGTATCGGTGTGGAATCCTACACCGTCGGATCGAGCGATTTCTACATGAATTACGCGGCAAAAAATAACATGCTCTGCCTGCTGGATACCGGCCATTATCATCCGACAGAAGTTGTGTCCGACAAAATTTCCTCCATGCTCGTGTTCTCTGAAAAGGTGGCACTGCATGTTTCCCGCCCGGTTCGCTGGGACAGTGACCACGTGGTTGTGTTCGATGATGAATTAAGAGAAATTGCGAAAGAAATCGTCCGCAATGACGCGCTTGACCGTGTGCTGATTGCACTTGACTATTTTGATGCAAGCATTAACCGTGTTGCCGCATGGGTTATCGGCACCAGAAACATGCAAAAAGCTTTGCTGTACGCCATGCTGATGCCAAGCGAGAAGCTGAAGAAAATGCAGGATAACGCCAATTTTACGGAGCTTCTTGTTATGAATGAAGAGATGAAGACTTATCCGTTCGGCGATGTATGGGACTATTTCTGCGAAACCAGCAATGTTCCGCAAAAAGACGAGTGGTTTAAAACCGTGAAGGAATATGAGGACGAAGTGCTTTTCAAACGGCAGTAAGGTTTTAATTATCATAGACACAGGATGGGCGGTTCACGCAAGTGAGCCGCCCATTTTCGCAGTGTGGGAACAACAGGAAAAATATATTCCATCACATGTGATCATTTTTTCATTAAACTCAATTCGGTTCAAAATCTTTGTTTTCGCCGATGGCAATTGACTTCCCAACGCTTTGTACTATAATATTTATTATAAATAAGCGGCAGGGGGTATTAGCGTGGAAGAGATAATTAAGCAAATCATTGCGAAGCTTGGGGCGGATGTCTGCGGAATTGCTAAGGTCGAGCGGTTTGAAGACGCACCAGTCGGGTTTCGCCCCACTGACATTTACAAAGACTGCAAGTCGGTAGTTGTATTCGCAAAGAATATGCCGAAAGGGTTGGCTTATGTCAGCCCGAGAATTGTTTATAACAAGGCGACAGACATGAATCTGGCTGAACTTGACCGTATCAGCTACCTTGCCAGTATTGAAATTGAAAAATTGGGCGGAATAGCAGTGCCGCTGCCATCCGATTCCCCCTATGAGTACTGGGATGACGAGAAAACGGAGGGAAGAGGGCTGCTGTCCATGCGCCATGCCGCAGTGCTGGCAGGGATTGGAAGTATGGGGAAGAACAACCTGATTATTAATCGGAAATATGGAAACATGATTAATATCGGAGCCGTTCTGACCAATTTGGATTTAGAATCGGACCCGCTTTCGGAGGAACTTTGTATCTCCGGCTGCCGCCTGTGCTTGGACAGCTGCCCGCAAAAAGCGTTGAACGGAGTTACCGTCAGTCAAAAGTTATGCAGGGCATTTACATACAGCAGCAATAAAAGGGGATTCGGCGTTTATAACTGCAATAAGTGCAGAATAGTTTGCCCAAGAGCATTTGGGGTTAAAAAAGCACCTACACTGTAGGTGCTTAAATTCGTTAAATATTCTCGACAAACTGAATCTTTAATCCGTTTGGGTCAAGTATAAAGAAAAACTTCGTGTGAGGATTCGGCTGAAACGGCCCGCTGTGAATCTGGATTCCTTTTTCTTTCACAAGCTCAAGAGTTTTGTCAATTGAATCGACCGCAAATCCCCAGGAGATATCCTGCCCAATCTGAACCTCTTTGTCTGCTCCATTGTAAATCAGTTCAAGCTCAGTTTGTCCGTCGCTTACAAATGCGATTTCCATTTCCGGGCCGGCCGAAAATCTTCTGATTACTTTCAGACCGACAATATCCTGATAAAACGCTAAAGATTCGTCCATGTTTTTTACCGATAAAGTACTCCAACAAAATTTCATTGTTTGGTTTCCTCCTAAATTATAATTACCGATACAGTAAATATAACACATTAGAGGTATCTTATCTATATTGATATGTCTTAAAACTCAATATTTTTATAACCATACTATTTTAAATTTTCCGCGTCTGTCTTCGTCGGTTCTTTCAATGGCCCTGTGGGCGATACTGTCGGATTCCCTTTTTTGCGCGAGTTGAAAAACCGCATCGCAATATAACATAATGCGTAAAATGCAACCATGATCAAACCCGCGATGAGCCCCGAGGATTGCCCCGACACTAACGGCATGCTTATTATTACAATGATTAAAACGGTTAATACAATTAATGATGAATAGGGGTACCCCCACATCTGACATTTTCCATCCGGGGGGGCAGCCGTGCTTTTTGCGGAATCGAATATGCGTAGCCATAATAACAGCATAGGTGAACAGAAGGGCGAAGCCTCCGGAACTGATTAAGAACAGGTACACTCTTGGCAGCAAAAGACCAAACCCCAGTCCTACAAGCATGGCAAAACCGGAAAATAATATTCCGCGGTAAGGAACATCCTTTTTATCTTTTAGCCAGATGGGAGCAAGCCCTTCATCAACAAGTGAGCGCATCATTCTTCCAAGGCCAAACATAGCTGCCAGCATGGTGGATAAAATCGCTGTAATCAATACCACATTAATAACAGTTCCCGCCCAACCAATTCCGCGCCGATTCAGCGCCGCAACAAAAGGGCTGCTGTTATCGTTGATGTCAGCAGTCGGAATAAGCGGGAGGAGAGCCGCAACGGCCAAAATATAAAATCCGACCAGGCAGAAAACGGTATTGCGGATTGCTTTCGGAACTGTTTCTTTTGGATTTGCCGTTTCGGAAGCAGCCAAACCGATTATTTCAAAACCGGCATACGAAAACATCACGATCAACATACTTCCTGCAATGCTTTTGATTCCGCCCGTCATTTGGGGCTCACGAACCAATTCCCCGGCTCCGACTGCGGACTTTCCGGGGAACAACCCCACAATCAGCAGGACAGCGATAATGATAAAAGAGACGATTGCTAATAGTTTTACAGCTGCAAGGCCGCTTTCGAGCTTGCTTAATTTATCTGCACCCAATAAGTTAAGCAGTGTAACACCGATGATAATTGAGCTGCCAAGCAAAGAGATTGATATTTTGGGAAAGAAATCCCGCACTAAAATGGAAACGGCGGTGGCTTCGCTGGACATTGCTAAAACCATTCCAGTCCAATACACCCAGCCTACAACGAATCCGGTTCCCTGACCAAACGACTGCGACGCAAACGTGCGGAACGAGCCGGCATCGGGGTTTGCAACCGTCATTTCGGACAGGGCGTAAAGTATAAAATAGACGAGGACTCCGCCCAATATAAAGGATATTAAAACAGAAGGCCCGGCCGCATGAATCGCTACCGATGAGCCAAGGAAAAACGAACCGCCGATTACCGTTCCCAACGCCATCATGGTGAGCTGCCATGCGGACAGCCCGTTATCTTTTTTTTTCATAATTATTTCTCCAAACATGGTGCAAATATATAATTAGAAATTATTATTCCTTAAATTTACAAATAAATTCTTATGGGAAAGCGATAGTTTCAATCCGGGATAAGTATTAATTATAAAATAAAGAAGGCATGTTATGAAAAAAGCAATGGGGTATATCGGCTCCTATTCTCTTGCTTCGGGGGAGGGCATTTATACATTCGAGCTTGACCAGATAACCGGGCAGCTGAGTATGGTGTTCGAACCGGTTTGTATTGAAAATCCGTCCTACATAAGGCTCAGTGATGATGAACGGTTTTTATATGCGGTCATGGAGACGCGGAAATTTGGTGACGTCAGCAGCGGCGGTGTCGCCGCATATCGGATTGACGACAAGGGCGGATTAACCTTTCTTAACGCAACCCCCACAATGGGTCTTGACCCGTGTTACCTCAGCACCGACAAAGGCAACTCGGTTCTTGTTGCCGCCAATTACAGCAGCGGAAGTCTGTCAACTTTTTCGCTCGATCCAAATGGCAGCATCGAGCCTTGCTCCGCGGTTGAAACGCATCAAGGCAGCGGGCCGAACCAGGACAGGCAGGCGGCGCCGCATGTCCATTGTACGGATTTTACGCCCAACGGTGATTACATCTGCGCGGTTGACCTTGGTATTGATGCAGTAAAATTTTATCGGTTCAATAAAGGAGTGCTTCATGCGGAGGACAGGTTCACTGTAAAACTGCGCCCCGGTTCCGGGCCGCGGCATATTGTCTTTCGTAAGCAGGGTCAATTTTTCTACATCATTCATGAACTGAGTTCTGAAATAGCAGTTTTTCAGAAAATAGAGGGTCAATATCGTCTTATACAATGCCTGTCTACACTTCCCACCGACTTTAAAGGGAAGAATTTCTCCGCGGCGCTGCACAGTTCACCGAACGGAAGGTTTATGTATGCTTCAAACAGGGGACATGACAGCATTGCTGCCTACCAAATTGACGACGGCGGAGTGCTGACATTATGCGGCATTTACTCTGTACAGGGTCACGGGCCCCGCGATTTTGCCATTGAACCGAATGGAAACTATTTGCTTGCGGCCAATGAAAAAAGCAACGAAGTTGTGGCATTAAAAATCGACAGTGATTCCGGTGCATTAATACCAACAGGCAGCCGAATTGAATTGCACAGCCCTACCTGCATTCAGTTTCGCTCAATCTAATGTCTGCACATACTATGTAATTAATATCATTGGCTCTTTCATTTATTGGTGGGGCAGGGTATAATTAATAAAATTACTTGAACATATTTGAAACAAGGAAGGATACTGAAATGGAAAAATTACGACTTGGACGAACGAATATCATAGCTGCAAGAAGTGGATTCGGTGCATTGCCGATTCAGCGAATCAGTTCCGACGACGCCGGCCTGATTTTACAAAAGGCATATCATAACGGTATTAATTTTTACGATACGGCAAGAGCTTATACCGACAGTGAGGAAAAGGTCGGCCGGGCGCTTTCAGGCGTTCGGAACCATATTTATATCGCAACCAAAACGATGGCAAAAGATAAAGCGTCGCTTTTTAAAGATCTGGAAACGAGCTTAAAAGCGCTAAAAACAGATACCATTGATATTTATCAGCTGCATAATCCTTCTGAACTTCCGGACTACGATGACCCGGACGGACTTTATCAGGCATTGCTGGAAGCGAAAGCAAAAGGCTACATTCGCTTTATCGGCATTACAAACCATCGCCTGAGCCTTGCTTTGCAGGCGGCAGAGGATAAACGCTTTGATACAATCCAATTCCCGTTGAGTTCCTTGTCGTCCGACGACGATATTAAACTAATCCGTCTTTGCAAAGAAAATGACATTGGGCTGATTGCCATGAAGGCAATGTCCGGCGGGCTGATCACCAATGCGGCCAGCACATTTGCCTTTTTAAGGCAATTCGACAATGTGCTGCCAATCTGGGGAATGCAGCGCGAAAGTGAGCTGGATGAATTTCTTTCTTTTGAAAAGAATCCTCCTGTTTTGGATGAAGCCATGCAGAAAATCATTGACCAAGACCGCCGCGAGCTTGCGGGTTCATTTTGCCGCGGCTGCGGTTATTGCCAGCCATGCCCGGCGAACATTCCCATACCAACTGCGGCCCGCATTTCGCTTCTGCTTACACGGTCCCCTTATCAGGGTTTTATGACCGACGAATTCAAAGAACAAATGGAGCGGATTAATAACTGCACCCACTGCAACCATTGTAAAAATCATTGCCCTTATGGGTTGGACACGCCGAATTTATTGAAATATATGCTTGGAGAATACAATAAGTTTTATGCGGAACATAAGGCTTGAACATTCTGATTTGAGAATGTAGCATATTTGCAATGCGAAAGGGATGTAAGGGTTATGGACGGTTATATTGTCGCAACCATTTTGGTAGCTTTTATAGTGGCTGTTGTGGTTGCTATGTTTCTGTCCGCACGCTCTGAACAGAAAAAGCTGCGGGAAAAAATTTCAGATCAATTTGGTCAGGCGCCTGATCAGGAAGAGTTGGAGTTTGACAGTATTTCGAAACCATGGAAGTACTGTACGGATAAGGATATACTCCGGACTGTTGACGATATTACATGGAATGACCTTGATATGGATCAGGTGTTCGCACGGTTGGATACTTGTCAAACATCTTTAGGTGAAGAATACCTCTATACCCTTCTACACAAATTTACAAACGAAAAAGAATCTGACGCTCGTGAAGAACTGATGGAATGCCTTGACCATGAGCCTGCGCTCCGTTTGCAATTGCAGCTTTATTTACAAAAGGTGGGAAAAAGCAATTACAATGGCCTGACCGAATTTATAAGCAGCGTGGAGGTGCATGGGCTGAATCATGCCTGGATTTACAGAATATTGGCTTTGCTGCCCATTGCGCTTCTGCTGTTGTTTCCTTTTAGCTATGTATGGGGAACAGTTTGTATCATTGGTGCTGTCTGCGTAAATATTTTAGTAAGTTTTTTCACAAAAAAGAAGATTGAGCAGGAACTCCCTTCGCTTCACTATTTTTCTGCGGTATTTTGGTGCTGCAAAAAAATCTGTAAAGTGCAGGGAGAAGGACTTTCCGAGCTGCAGCACAGCATGTCGAAAAAGCTGTCCCTTCTGCGCGGCGTGGGGGGAGCAGTTTCCAGCTCGATGAAAAACCGATTTGCGATGAGCGATATGGATATATTTGCAGAATATGCCCGAATGGTATCGCTTCATGAGATACGGAATTATAATAAATTGATTCGTCTTATCTCAGCAAACAAGGAGTCCTGCAGGAAAATATGTGATGAACTCGCTCAGCTTGATGTCGCAATCGCAGTTCTTTCTTTTCGAAAAAGCCTGCCGGTTTACAGCAAACCTCATTTCATTCAGCATGTGCAGCTGAATTTACAGGACCTGTATCATCCGCTTTTGCAGGATGCGGTTCCGAACAGTGTGGTGTTTACAGCGGACAGCCTGATTACTGGTTCTAACGCTTCCGGTAAATCAACCTTCATTAAGGCGGTGGCCGTGAATGGAATTTTAGCAATGGCAGTGAACACCTGCACTGCGCGCGTATATCAGGCTCCACAGGGATTGGTGATCTCCTCCATGGCGATGCGCGATAATCTACTGGCGGGTGACAGCTATTTTGTGGCGGAAATTAAGTCGTTAAAACGGGTACTGGATCATGTGAAAAGCACGCTTTGCCTGTGTTTTATCGATGAAATCTTAAAAGGTACCAATACAGTGGAACGTATTGCCGCCTCGACCGCTGTTTTGCGGTATTTACATCAACAAAACAGTCTTTGCCTGGTTGCTTCTCATGACATTGAATTGACCCAAATCTTAGCAGATGAATTTGAAAATTATCATTTTAGTGAACAAATCACCAATAACGAAATCATTTTTGATTACCTTATTAAACAGGGGCCTTCCAAAACGACAAATGCAGTAAAACTTCTCGCTTATACGGATTATGATGAAGAAATCATTCAGGAGGCGGAAGCCATGGTAACAAGATTCGGGAAGGTAGGCAGTTGGGTCGACGCATAGATGCATAGCTATATTAAAAATTTTGGTTTATCTATTTTTGCATGGAATAACAGAACTTCATTCCGGTTAATAGGGATGATGATGTGATTGGTATAAGCTGTATTTACGCAGCTGCCGCAATAAATAGGTTGTAGGCGGCTTGGTATCATGATATAATAATGCGTATTTAACTCACTAGATGGAGGGTTTATGAGCATATTAGATGTCGAGAATGTTACGCATGGTTTTGGCGCAAGAAGGATACTTGAGGATGCTTCCTTTCGACTGCTAAAAGGGGAACATGTTGGACTGGTAGGTGCGAACGGGGAAGGAAAATCAACTTTTTTAAATATAATCACCGGAAAGCTGTCGCCCGATGAAGGCAAAATATCATGGTGTAAGCGAATTACAACAGGGTATTTGGATCAATCCAGTACGCTGACAAAGGGAAAGACAATCCGCGATATTTTACGGGAGGCTTTTCAGCATTTATATGATTTAGAACAGGAAATGCTGAGCGCTTATGACAGGATGTCCGACTGCTCCGATGAGGAAATGTCTGTTTTCATGGAGGATGTCGGTGAAATTCAGGAGATTTTGGATTACAGCGGGTTTTATATTTTAGACAGCAAAATTGAAGAATACGCGAACGGGCTGGGTCTTGGCGAAATCGGCCTTGATCGGGATGTGGATGAACTTTCCGGCGGGCAGCGGGCAAAGGTTCTTTTAACAAAATTGTTATTGGAAAATCCAATGATTTTGATTTTGGACGAGCCGACGAATTTTTTGGACGAAAACCATATTGCATGGCTGAAAAACTTTTTGCAGAACTATGATAATGCATTCATTTTAGTATCCCATGACGTTGACTTTTTGAATGACGTGGTGAATGTGATTTATCATGTGGAAAATGCCGTTTTAACCAGATATACAGGAAACTATCATCAGTTTATGGAAATGCATGAGTTAAAAAAGCACCAGGTTGAGCAGGCTTATGAAAAGCAGCAAAAAGAAATTGCGCATCTTGAAGATTTTGTTGCCCGTAATAAAGCTAGGGCTGCAACATCCAACATGGCGAAGTCAAGACAGAAAAAGCTGGATAAAATGGATGTCATTGAGCTGGCACGCGAAAAACCGAAACCTTCATTTCATTTTAAACTGGCGAGAACACCCGGCAAGCAGGTTATTATTGCTAACAATTTAGTTCTGGGCTATACGGAGCCGTTAACAAAACCGCTTAATTTATCACTTGAACGCAATCAAAAGGTTGCAATCAGGGGAGTAAACGGACTGGGAAAGTCTACACTCTTGAAAACGTTGCTGGGAGTTATCCCTTCCGTTATGGGTGAAACCGAACTCGACCCATTTGTGGAAATCGGTTATTACGAACAGGAACAGGCTGCTTCCGACAATACGGCATTACAGGAAATTTGGAATGAGTATCCGGGCATGACGAACGGCGAAGTAAGGGCGGCCCTTGCCAAATGCGGTTTAACAACGGAGCATATTACTTCACAGATGAAGGTACTGTCGGGCGGAGAAAGTGCAAAAGTTCGCTTGTGTAAGCTTATGTTGAGGGAAGTAAACTTGCTGGTGCTTGACGAGCCGACCAATCACCTTGATGTGGACGCGAAAGCAGAGCTGAAAAAAGCAATTTCGGAGTTTAAGGGAACCGTCCTGCTTGTAAGTCACGAACCAGAGTTTTATCAAGATGTTGCCACAGATATTTGGGATTTGGAGCAATGGACAACCAAGGTCGTATAATAGAATTCAATAACATAAAGAGGCTGCGTGGAAACGCGGCTTCTTTCTGTTTCACATAAAATTCGGTACTTCGTAAATAAAAACGCACATCGTAAGGCATGTGGAGAAAGAAATCGGTTATCATAATGGGAAGTTATTACATTTTGATTTTCTAAGGGTTGGTAATTCTGCTTGAACCCTTTCCGTGCCGACCGATTCACCGCATTTAATAAGATAAAAGAGAAGGTATGAAATAGTGCAAAAATACCAACGTTTACCGCAGCATATTGGAATTATCCCGGATGGAAACAGACGATGGGCGCAGCGCAACGGACTGCATAAAGAGGATGGCTATGATTATGGAATCAGTCCGGGATTTGAACTTTTTAAGGAATGTATTAAGTTAGGAATAAAAGAAATTACCTTTTACGGCTTTACACAGGATAATACGAAACGGCCCGCTGTTCAGACAAAAGCATTTCAGAAAGCTTGTGTGGATTCCGTTTTAGAGCTCTCAAAACAAGATGCAAACCTTCTGATTGTGGGTAATACGAATTCCCCCTTATTCCCTCAGGAGCTTCTTCCCTATACGAAGAGGGTATCAATCGGCAAGGGCCTTATGAATGTAAATTTCCTAGTGAATTACGGATGGGATTGGGATTTAAGCCACTCTGTCGCCAACGGGCAAATTAACGGCAAAGAAAGTTTTAGTGAAAGAATTGCTTCTTCCAACATATCCAGAATGGATCTGATTATTCGCTGGGGAGGCCGAAGCCGCTTAAGCGGCTTTCTTCCCATACAATCCATCTATGCCGACTTTTATGTGATAGACGAAATGTGGCCTGACTTCAAGCTGAGCCACCTGCATGAAGCTTTGGACTGGTATCAGCATCAGGATGTCACGTTGGGCGGATAAACCTTATGTTTCCTGACACAGCAAAAGCCCCAATCGTAGGAATCTACGATTGGGGCTTTTATCATTGTTTTCTATTTTACCTGAGCGAATTCAATCCGTTCGTTATTGGGACCCAG
>Ga0366774_1109_pt1 | contig 13248 bp, 9 predicted proteins | sample BONcelHN113001D9_FD_207068 | JGI IMG/M metagenome (GOLD analysis project Ga0366774, IMG submission 207068) | Enriched cells from coal bed in the Powder River Basin, Montana, United States - BONCAT cells N11 rep2 HSBNCT.N11.300.1.D9 ...
GCCGACCCTCATCAATTCCAGCAGGTTTGTATCCCATCCCGTCACGGCGTTTACAAAATCCACCAATTCGTTATAGTTGTAGATCGTCCAGAAGTTAAAACAGAAATTGCATATGGAAAGCGTATCCAGCAAACTGTATGCCCTTTGGGTGTACGTCACCAGCTTTGCCTTTTGATAACTCAGCTTTGCCGGATCCTGTGGCTCGTCGAATCCCAGGCCCCTTATGGAGAGGCCGAAAGGTTCCGCGGCGATGCACGGGTCATGTTCGCTGGACTCGTGGTCCGGGCCGTTGTAATTGCAGGCATAGATGATCGCCAGCGAAGCTTTTATATGCGGCATGTGCGCTGGGAATTCCTTCTTCTTTATTACGACTGCGATCTTCTTTGCATCTTCGCCCAGTTTTTCCGCAAACCGATGCGTGCCTTCCGCGATTAGATCGCCGATCCCTTCCCTTTTCGCCGTCATTTCCGCTATTTTCACCAGAGCCTCCGCATTGCCGAACGTAAGGGAAATGCCGTCCGTATCCTTTTCCGTCAGTATGCCTTTTTCAAAGCACTCCATGGCAAACCCTACGGTGCCGCCGAAGGATATGGTATCCATGCCGTTTTTATTGCAGATCTCGTTTGCCTTGCTGATTGCCGCCAGATCCCCTATCATCAGATTGGAGCCGCACATGCCTATCGTCTCATATTCCGGCCCGCCGTATTTAGGATCTACGCGGTACGGGCTCTCAAGCTCGACTACGCGTTTGCAGCTTTGCGCGCACGCCCAGCAGGTGCCGGGCCTTTTGCGTATCGTATCCCTCAAGGTCTCCGCGCTGATATTGTCCGCCTCGTCAAAAACGCCCCGTTTCCAGTTGCGCGTGGGCAATCCGCCCGATTCCTGGTTCCAGGGAACATTTACAAGTGTTCCGAGTTCCTTGAACAGCTTGTAGAAGCCGTCGGCTTTTATCATTTCGGCGCCTTTTTTCGCCATTTTGGCAATAACCTCTTTTTGGGCGAATTGGGGTTCCTGGGTGCCCCTTACCGCTACCGCCTTCAAGTTTTTGGAACCCATTACGGCGCCCATGCCGTCCCGGCCGTTAAAATGGGACAATTCATTGGCGATATTGGCATACCTCACCAGATTCTCTCCGGCGGGACCTATGAGCGCGACTCTTATCCGGTTGTCTCCCAGTTCCCCGCGTATCATATCCTGGGCTTCACCGGTCTCCTTCCCCCATAATGCGCCGGCATCGCGGAGTTCATACTGTCCGTCGTGTATCCATAAATAAACCGGCTTTTCGGACTTCCCGGTAATGACCACCGCATCAAAACCCGCATACTTGAGCTCCGGTCCCCAGTAGCCGCCGGCTTCGCTGCTCGCGAGCATCCCCGTAAGCGGAGATTTGGATACGGCACAGTGCCTGGAAGCGCCGCTGATAATGGCGCCCGTCGTAGGGGATACTGCAAAGACCAGTACATTCTCGGCGGATAGTTCGTCAATCCCCGGATTTTTGATCCCTTTGTAAACGTAATATCCCCCAAGGCATGCTCCGCCGACATATTTTCTATAGAAATGATCATCAGGCGTCTCGATTCCCAGTTTCTTTTGTGTTAAATCGACATGCAATATTTTACCGTTATAACCGTATGGCATATTTACTACCTCTTTTTAAAATAATCTTTTATATGTTTCTCTAGAAGTCCTTTTATGCCTCTGAATTTTTTTAATACACTGCATGAATATATTACGCAAGGTATTGTTGAAGACGATGATTTGCCGGAATAGCATTATTTTTTGCTAAAATCTGAGCTATATTGAAAAAATGCATTATGTGTTAGTATTGTGTATATGAACTTATGGCTATTCAGCATGATAGGATACTTTACGGCGGAAAGGGTATCTGTTGATGAATAATAGACTTGATAGCTTAAAAGAATTATTGAAAATCAAAACAGCCAAACTGATCGCGTTTCTGATCGTTTTGTTCCTCGTTATCACCATCGTGATCAGTATTGTTATCAACTACCAGATCAACCTGGATATAAACAATGCTTCCAATTCCCAAAAGGATTTCAAGAACCATTACGTATTTATCATGCAAAACACGCAGGAGCCATTCTGGCAATCCGTCAAACAGGGCGCCGAGAAAGCCGCGGACGATCTGGGCGTTGCGGTTGAGGTGCTTGGGCCTTCCGTTACCAACGTAGAAGAAGAAGAAAATTTTTTGCGCATCGCCATAGCTTCGGACGTTGATGGCATCATCACGCACGTACCCGAACAGGACACCTTTAAGACCCTCATTAATACGGCCGCCGATTTTGACATACCCCTGGTGACCGCCATAACGGATGCGGAATACAGCAACAAAGACGCCTATATCGGCGTAGACAATTACCAGCTGGGTATCGAGTCAGGCAAAGCCGTAGTCGATGCGATAGGGAAAAAGGGCAATATCGCTCTCATTGTCGGTAGCAACGAAGGTTACCGTCTGGATCCCCTGCAATACCAGCAAATCAAGGGATTCAACGAATTCCTTAAAAACTATAACGATATACTGATCATACGCGAACAATACTCCACCAACGGCATTATCAGCGCCGCACAGATCACGCGCAATATATTGACCACTTACAATTCCGTGGACGCCATCGTATGCACCACACCCATGGAGGCATTGGGCGCGGCACAGGTTCTTATCGAACAAAAAAAGCAAAACGTGGTTAAAATCATTGCCCACGAGGAAAATCTGCAGATATTGAAATACATCAAAAACGAAGTGATATACGGTACGGTTACCAGCAATCCGTTTCAAATCGGCTACAACTGTGTAAAGTCGCTGGATGATATCAAAAACAAGCGGGAATTGCAAAACAATACGGACAGCAATATCGAAGTGATCACTAAGGAAAATATCGAAAGCTATATCAAGAGAAAAAACGAATTGGAAAATGCTAATATCGACCTCAATAGCTGATGCAAGGTGACGGTATGAAATCTAGGATACAGAGAAAACTGACAATATACTTTTTAATTACGACATTCCTGATAGGTTTTGCAAGTATTTTTTCCTATTTCAATTCTTCAAACCTGATCATCAAGATGCGCTCAATTTTCGAGGAGAATGTTTCCTTAAACTCATTGCTGGACAGCATTACCCATACCGAGCAGAATCTTCAGGTGTATTTCGTATCGCGCAACCAAGATGTCTTGGTGGATCTTTGGAATTCACTCACAACGCTCGAACAAAAAAACAATAGTTTGCAGGATAACTACAGCAACAACGAGAACAGGCTCATGTTGGCGAATATACAAAAGATGGTGTCAAAGTACGTAAGCGCCGCCGAATCCTCCATAAAAAACAACGATACCGTTAACAAGGACAGCGCCGACAGCGAGAGCTTCAATACGACGGAACTCAGCCGCCTTATCCGCTTTGCGATTGACGATTTGCTTTTTAAGGAATCCAAAATAAATTCCAACAACTACTTTGTTACTTTCAACAATGTGCAGTTCACGTTGTACGTCAATATCGCAATCATCGCGTTCTCCATTGTCATCAATATATTTCTTACGTTTTGGTTTACCCGGCGGCTTTCCGGCCCCCTGTTGACGCTTTCTAAATTTTCCAAAACGATATCCCTGGGGAATTTCGATATCCAAAGCATTGAAGTCGAATCCAACGACGAGATCGGTGAGCTCGCCCAATCCTTCAACATTATGGTGAAGAACACAAAGGAATATATAGAGAATATAAAAGAAAAGGCAAATATAGAAAAACAGCTGCGCCACCAGGAAAAACAAAACGCACAGATGAAAAACCTGTTAAAAACCACCGAGCTGCTTGCCTTGCAGGCGCAGATCAATCCGCACTTTCTGTACAATACGCTCAATGCGGGTTCACAGCTCGCTATATTGGAGGGAGCCGACCGTACGGGCGAATTCCTGATCAACGTTTCCGATTTGTTCCGGTACAATCTCTCCAATATCAACCTCTCCGTATCGCTGGAGGATGAGCTAAAACACGTTGACCGGTATATTTATATTCTGAACACCCGTTTCCCCCAAAAAATTAACTTCGTAAAAAACATCGACGCAAGGTGTCTCGATATCATCATGCCCCGTATGATCTTGCAGCCTATCATAGAAAACGCATACATTCACGGCATCAGCGAAAAGATAAACGGAGGCACGATCGCTATATCGATAGAGAAAAAAGAAAATAAAGTTTTAATAATGATTCAGGACGATGGCGTGGGTATGGATTCGGAACAGATCGAAGCCATATTATCGCGGCTGCATTCCGATTCAAATTCAAAAAGCCAATCCAGCGGGATCGGCATCGGCAATATCGTCAAGAGGCTGCAGCTCTTCTACAGCTCCAAAAACGTAATTCGCATAGAAAGCAGGAATGGAGAAGGGACGAAAGTCATTATCAACATCCCCCTTCCGGACAAAATGAAAAAAGGCGGCGTTAAAAATGTATAGAATACTTGTTGTGGATGACGAAGAACTTCTGCTGCAATCCATGCAGATGCTAATCGCCAGGAACTTCCCGGAAATTAGCGAGGTATACCTTGCCGGGTCCGGGCTGGAAGCGATTGAACTGGCGGAAATTCATAAGCCCGATATCGTTTTTATAGATATCAAGATGCCCGGAATCAGCGGACTGGAAGCCATCAAGGAGATAAAAAAAAAGAACCCCCATATAAAGTTCATCGTCATTTCCGCATATGAGCAGTTTAACTTTGCCCGCGAGTCCATAGAACTCGGCGTTTACGATTACATTTTGAAACCGGTGAACAAAAACAAAATACTGGAAGTCGTGCAAAAGACGCTGGATCTCATCCAAAGCGAAAGGGAAAAGCAGCTTCAGGATTTGAAATACCGCGCAAAATTCGAAAAGACCATCCCCTATCTGGAAAGCCAGTTTCTTTTTAATATGATATTTTACACAGATAAACGCATCGTTTTGAAGGATTACGAAACGATACTCAATATATCCATGGATCAGGGGTTTATAGTTATCGTAGAACTGGAAAACCCAGCAATACTCAACAAAAGCTCGGGCAGGATATTGAAATTCTATGAGATACTGCGGGATTCGGCCAAAAGCATTACAAGCTGCCTGGTCAGCAGCATCATGATGAACCGTTTCGTGCTTTTTATCCCCCAACCCGATGCATACGAAAACCGCAAAGACGAATACGCGGCCATTATCGATATCTGCTCTAGAATAAAGAGCGCTGTGAATTCCGGTGAAAAGTTCGATTTTAAAATCGGCATTGGAAGTATGTTCTACAGCAAGGACTACATTTATAATTCTTACGAAGAAGCGCTAAAGGCCGTGCGGTTTGCGGGTAACGGAGAGATCATCACTATACGGGATATTTCATGCTCGGACAATCCTAGTTCCTACCCGGTTATTTTGGAAAAAGAGCTGCTGGAAAACCTCTCTTTGTGCAATGCCGAAAAATGCAAGGACAACTTTAATGCGATATTCAATTGGTTTACGGCAAATCATCAGGATTCCTTTGAAAAAATCAAAATTGGCCTTGTACAGCTGCTGGTGATGATGTACAGGAGCGTCAGCGAATCCGCAATAGATGAAAGCTCCGAAGTATTTGGCAACCAGGAGTATCTCATGCAGTATTTCAAGATCGCTGATCCTAACGAAATGGTGCTGTTTTTCCACAATAAGATCATGCAGTTCAATGAAATGATAGAAAAATCCAAAGAACAAAAGATAGACAACATTTTTACGGAAGTAAAGAATTACATTTCACAGAATATGGCGAAGGATATCAAACTGGACGATGTGGCAAAAATCGTGTGCCTGAGTCCGTCTTATTTCAGTACGATATTCCACAAGACCACTGGCACGAATTTTATAGACTACTTAAATCAAATGCGGCTGAATAAAGCCAAGCAGATGATCAAGCAGACAGACAAGAGCATCAAGGAAATAGCCATCGATGTAGGCTACAGCAATCCGAATTATTTCAGCCGTGTGTTTAAGAACTACATAGGAATGACTCCCTCGGAATATAAGGAAACGCCATGAATTTTATCAAAGAATAAATGAAACTGAGTTCGTTCAATTCAATATGCTTTTATAACGTGTATATGATTCAGGCGTCAAAATTAAAATTGAAGCACTATTTTTTGTAGTAAACCAATATCGTTGATCGATAAATTTTCAACCAATTATAATATTTTTCACATTTCGAAATGCGAAAAAGCCCTAAAATAGGGCTTTTTCGGTGTGGGGAGAGCGTGGGATCAGCTAACTTCACATCCTGCTATGTCGGCAAAGCCCTCCTTACGCTCCGCTAAAAACTTGCCACTGGCACGTTTTCTATGGATTCGCGCCCTCTTAGGGTTCAAATCCCCTATGCTTTTCCCCAAGTAAAAAAGCCTGTCCTTTGTATGGACAAGCTTTTTTACTTGGCCAGATTGTCTGAAAAGTGCTCATAGTACGAACGTGATATAATGAAAGCAGCAAGTAATAGGGTGGTGAGCATTATGCAGTATGTTAAGGGACGTGACCGCAGGCAAACGACCCTACTGCCGCACTGTGTAGAGGACTATATAACGCAGGATAACCCGGTAGGGTGATCGACGCGTTCATCGACAGTCTGGATTTACAAGAAGCAGGCTTTCAACGGGCTATACCGAACAAAACAGGGCGTCCCTGCTATGACCCACGGGATTTGCTCAAGCTGTACGTGTACGGATATTTCAACAAGATACGCTCCAGCCGGAAGCTCATGGCGGAATGTAGCCGCAATATTGAGCTATTTTTTCTTCTAAACAGGCTGACACCATACTTTAGAGCAATAGCCGATTTCAGGAAGAACAACGCCAAAGCGATCAAAAATGTATTCCGGGCGTTTGTAAAGATCTGCATGAAGCTAGGGCTTTACCGGAGGGAACTGTTGGCTATAGACGGTTCCAAATTCCGTGCGGTGAACATCAAGGACAATGCATACAACGAAGAGGTACTCCAAAAGAAGCTTAAAGCGTATGCCCAATAATCTTAGGCGGATGGATGTATTTCCGAACCCATAGGTGCGCAGGTCCGTGCCGCAGATCGAAGCGCATATCACCCTGGCGAGGGCGCCTCCCTCAGGAAAACGCGGCTTTTCCATTTCTTTGATCCCCATATTTCCTTTTCCCGAATAGACAAATGCTTTCAATAAAAATCCCCTTTGAAACTTCTGGAAACACATACAATAGCCGCCGTAAGGAGCTGCGTCAATTCTGGACCCTGTCTTGAAACGGGTTTCTAACGTTGCGAATCCTTAATAAGCCTTTGGAAGGCCTCTCTACTGCTTTCGTTTTTCATCCGAATATTTGTGCCGCCGCGCATACCATGAAAAGCGGCAACATCTCCTTTATTACCGCTGGTTTTAATCCCTTCAATATGGTTTTATTGTTTTGCCCAATTTAAAGACCTCTTTACCGCCTTTTCCCATCCCGCATAAAGCGCTTTCCTTTGGTGGTCGCCCATTTGCGGATCATATACTTTTGCCACTTTCCACTGCTTTCCAAGCTTCATTGATTCCATTCGATTCCGTTGAACCGATTTTTCATAAAGGCCGGTAAAGACATACGAACCCTGTCTTGTCTGCAAACCTAACTTTATTTACTTCTCCTGGTTGGGCTGGCCGTTCCATGCCGTAAGCCCGCCGTCCACCGGGATGTTTACGCCACAGAGGTGCTCCGCCTGGTCGGACGCGAGGTACACGATCACGTTCGCACACCACTCGGGCTCGCAAAGCCTCCTGTCGGGCATGTTTTTCCTGAAGCTCTCCAAAACCGCTTCTGTGCATCCCGTTAAAAACATGGGCGTTTTCACAGCGGAAGGCGATACGATGTTGACCCGGACGCCTTTTGCCGAATAATCCATCGCCATTGCCCTGCTAAGCGCGATCACGGCGCCTTTTGTCGCGCAGTAAAGCGACATATTATAGTCTCCGCCTATGCCAGAAACCGACGATACGTTTACAACCGCGCCTTTTTTCTTTTGGAGCATGTGCGGAATGAGCGCCTTGCTGGTATTGAAAATGCCGCGCACGTTGATGTCGAACTGAAAATCGTAATCGTCCATGGGAGCTTCGTGCAAAAGACCTACTCTGAAAACCGCCGCGCAGTTGACCAGCACATCGCAGCCGCCGTTTTCCGCAACGAGCTTCTCTATACCGGCTACATCTTCCGCGCTGGCCACGTTCGCCGCCTTCATAAACAACATGCCGCTTTCGGCTGATTTTGAAAGCTCGTCAAAAGAAGCTTTTAAATTGTCTTCCTTCCAATCCGTCATAAACACCCTGTCGCCCAGGGTTAAAAACGCCTTTACCGTAACCTTGCCGATGCCGCTGGCCGCTCCTGTGACTACTACATTTCTCACCATCGTTTTTCCCTCTCTTAATTGATTTTTCTTAATTAAGCCCCAGCTATGAGCTTGCCTTTTTATACAGTAGCTATAAATACAGATTCGCTCCCCCTCCCCCTTATGCAAGAGGGCGGGGGAGCCCCCACGCATCTAATAATACGCCGACTTAAACAACATTATAAAACGATAGGACTTATTCCCAGGACGGCTCAAGCTTCAGTTCGGGCGGGAACTGCTTGGCGTACTCCTGCGCCTTTTCCCAGGTATCCGCCCAGCTGAAATCGAGGAAATACTTGTGCAGCGCGGCAACATGGGCCCGCAGGGCGTCTATGCTCCCGAACTTTTTCAGCCTTGCAGGGAAGTAGAAGTCGTGCTGCCCGAGCTCCGTTCCGCCGCCGGCCTGGCGGTCGTACGTAAGGTTAAGCTCTTTGCATTTCGCCATGGATATCAGCCTGAAGTCGTACGGATATTGCGGATTCGGGTCCTTCATCTTCTTTAAAATCTTCTCCAGGTTTTCCTTGAGCGGGCCTACTTTGTAGCTCGGATTCTGGTCGATACCGGAAGCCTTCGCCAGCGCCGGAAGCTTATCGTCGCCATACAGGTCGATGCGGCCGGCCTGTATCATCTCGTCGGGCAGCGGGTACCATTCGCCGACGCACATGTCATACAGCATGGAGACCATTCTGCCTCCAAAGTAGGGAATGGCAAATCCCGCGGTGACGAGGAATTCGCCTTTTAAGATGTTTTCTGCTGTCGTCATTTCCATATCCCTGGAAGCCGTATAAGGCCCAATTTTCAGTCCGCGGTCCTGCAGCGCCTTCAGAGCGCCGGTCGTCTGGGAGTCATTGGCGCCCCAGAAGCCTTCATAATCGGTGCGGGCAGCGAGAGAAGCATCCGCAGCGGCGCGCCCGCCTTCATAGCCCCACTCACCATATTGATGTCCAAGCAGCTGGATTTCCGGATAGTTCTTCCATGCCTGGAAGACGCCCAGGTTGATATACACCGTAGAAACGGTTGCCCCCGTCTTGCTGGCCTGGTGGTGTAACAGCTTGGTCTTGCCGTCCTGTTTCATCTTCTCCATCAACACCATCAGCGGCAGATAGGTCTGCTCATCCGACAAAGGCGTGTTGTCCACAACCCAGTATGGCCCCAGATCGCCGGGGAACAAGTCTCCGGTGTAGCCAAAACTCGTAGCGATAAATACCTTATTTTCATTCGCGAGCTTTACAATTTCGGGCATGGCCGCCATCGACGGGCAGTTTAAGGTGATCGCCTTGGCGCCGGAAGCGATCATACTTTCGGTAATCTGCACCCATTCCGCATCGGATTTGGCCACGGCGCTCTGGAACTTCAATCCAAGCTGCTCAGCGGCCTGCTTGTTGGCCTGCAATACCATCATGGCGTATTCCTGCTCCAACTGGAATGTGATGTGCCCAACGAGGAAGCTTTCGCCGGGTTCGGCGTTTTTGTACTGCTGGGCAAGCTTTTTGCGCTCTTCTTCCCTGGGATCACCAGGCGCTGCCGATGATTCGGCCGGCGCCGGGGAGACCGCCGGCGGCTCTGCAGCTGCCGACGATTGGGCCGGCGCCGAAGATTGTACCGGTGTTTGCGGTTGGCAGCCGGTCAGTGATACAAGCACGGATGCTACAAGCAATATTGCAACCAGTATGCATAACTTCTTCATGTTATTAACCTCCTTAAAAATAACCTTTCACATTATTTTTTCACTTGACTATAAAGTGGCTACTGTTTATTGAATGCACACACCCCCTACGCCTTTTTTGCATCCCGCTTCAAATATCCGTTTTTTCAAGCGGTTCGGACCTGGTATTTTCGTGCGCACGAAATCTTTATAACCAACTGTTATTTTACGATTTTGATTTTTCTTCTTTCCGTGGTGAAGATGCTCATAATAATCGCGATGCAACCAAAAACCACGACCTGTACGTCTTTGCCTATTCCCAGCATTAAAAGGCCGGTTTGCATCCAGGTAATAATCATTACGCCCAGCAAAGTCCTGTGCGGTCCGCCGACGCCGCCGGAAAGCGTAGTCCCTCCGGCCACGACGCTCGCGAAAAGCGGTATCGTCATATCCGCGCCGATCGCCATGGATCCGCCGCCCATCTGGGCCATATAGAGAATACCGGCAAAACCGGCCAAAAAACTGGACAGCATAAATGCCGCAATCCTGTTTTTTGTCACGTTGATGCCCGAATGCGCCGCAGCCGCCGCGTTAGCGCCGATAGCGAAGATGCGCCTTCCAAAAGGCGTTAAAAAGGATACCAGCGTGCATACGATGACGACCGCTATCGCCCAGAAGAAAATGGAAGGCAGGCCGAGTATAAACGTCACAGAGAGGCTCCGGAAGATCTCGTTTTCCATCATGCGCAAAAAACCTTTGGACATGATGAGCGCGATGCCTTCGATGACAATGGAAACACCCAGTGTGGCAAGAAAGGACGGCACTTTCAGTTTCGTAAAAATCAGCCCGTTGACGAGTCCGAACAGTATGCTGACGACCATCGCCAAAGGAACTACCCAAAGGCCGATTTTTTCGATATAGATCACGCACAGCAGCGCCGAGAACTTCAGCACACTCACCACGGAGAAGTCAAAAGAACCCATCATGATCACAAACGTCAGGCCGCAGGCTACAATGAGGAAATAGGACATCGAATACAACAGGGAAACAATCCCCTGATATTGGAGATAGAAAGGATTGATCATCTGGAATACGAAAACCATCACCAGTATGACCGCTACAGGCATGATTGAAGTACTGTTTTTCCCGACCCAGGCGCCAAAAGAAGTGCGTTTACCGGCTAATGCTCTATTCATCATGCTACCTCCATGCCTCCTTTATTTTGGCTTCTCGCACCTACAACGATAGAAGCGATCAGCATCAGACCCACCAGGAGCTGTATCGCCTCGGGTTCCAGCATGGCTATGTTAAGTCCGCGGACAAGCACCGTCAGCGTCAAAGCGCCGAGTATCGTCCGCTGCGGGCCGCCGCTGCCCCCCATCAGCGGGGTGCCGCCAAGGATGATGGCTACCAGAGGCCAGTTCATAGTGTTCAAATTCAGCTCGACTGGCACCGATCCTCCGAGATGCTGGAACAATATGATAGAACCGATCCCGGTAAAAAAGCCGCTGATCGTAAATGCCAAAATTTTATACCTGGTGACATTGATGCCGGCCATGTGTGCGCCCTCTTCATTGGAGCCGATAGCGTAGAAGTAAGTACCCAATGTGGTGCGCTTCATCAGCAAGATCGCCACAACCAATATCGGTATTGTCCAAAGGACTTCAGTGGGAATGCCGGGTATCAATTTGGCCGTAAGGAACGCATACGCGTTCAGCGTTCTCGGGTAACCTCCAGAAAGCATGGCCGTCAGCCCCCAATAAGTGAACATGATGCTGATCGTCAATATGAACGAGGGTATTCTGGCCTTTGCCTGTATCATGCCTATCATAAAGCCGGTAAGCAGGCCTAAAAGAGGCATTGCCAGAATTGCGGCCAGTCCTATCAGGGGGTAAAGCAGCCATACAAATATGCCCCCGAGCATCCATATCCCCACATAGGACAAGTCCATCGAGCCCGTTGTCATCACCATGGAGGGACCGGCGGAAAACAGCATCAGCATCACAAATTGCCGCATCATCGCTGAAACATTTACCGGCGCCATGAACCTGTTGGGGAAGGCCACGGTGAATCCCACGAAAAAGACTATGAGGATCAATATAACAGGATATGCCTTTAGCATTTTCAATACGGACGGGAGCGCTTGCTTTAAGACACGGTTTTTCATATGGATATCACCTCGTTGAATTCTTCAATGCTCAAGATATGGCTTACTCTGCCGTTTTTAACGTAAATGATTTTATCGCACAGGTAAGAGTACTCTTTCGGATCGTCGCTGACCAGTATCATGGAGATGCCGCGCTCCTTCATCTTCAGCGTGGCCTCGTATATATCCTCCCTCGCCCCGACATCGATCCCTATGGTCGGGCCTTCCATTAAGAAGAGATCGGGGCTTCTTTCAAACCACTTACCTACCGATACCTTCTGTTTATTGCCACCGGACAGGGAATAGCATTCTGTCCGTGCTCCCGGGGCTTTTATCCGCAAATGCCCGATGATTCCGTCAGCCATCTTCTTCTCGGCTTTAAAGCTCAAGATGCGGCTGAATCTTTTTTGTATTTTCGGCATATTAAGAATGGTAACGTTCTTGGCAATGGACCAGTTCAAGAACAGTTCCTTGCCGGTCTCGCCGGAAAAATAGCCGATACCCCGCATCAGCCGGACATGAGGAGGCTCTTTTGCCCTGGCATTTTTGCCTTTGATTAAAAGCTCGCCCCCGTCGAAATTGGTGAGACCGGCGATGGTGCGGATGATCTCGCTTTGACCTGAACCGGCCGGCCCGAATATGCCGATGCATTCGCCTTTGTGCAGGGAGAAGGAAATGTCATAGTAGGATCCGGTTTTTGTAAGATTGACGGCTTCCAATACCACATCGCCGCAAATTGCCTGACTGCATGACTTCCTCTGCGCCAGATCCGTGGAATCCTTGCCGACGATAACCTTGAATAGGGTTTCTTCCGATATTTTCTCTTTCGACATGTCAAAGCTGGCCACGACTTTGCCGTCTCGTAAAACATGGACCCTGTCCGTAAATTCCATGACCTCGTGCATGATGTGCGAGACAAATATAAAGGAGACGCTGCTTTTCATATTCATGATCTGTCTGAACAGATCCTGGCGCTCCTCTATCGTCAGCGGCGCGGTCGGTTCATCCAGTATGATCACCAATTCGGCGCCATTGCCGTGCTCCAGCCGTAAGCTCACGATCGCGCGCGCGATCTCTATCATC
>Ga0366774_1111_pt1 | contig 12998 bp, 10 predicted proteins | sample BONcelHN113001D9_FD_207068 | JGI IMG/M metagenome (GOLD analysis project Ga0366774, IMG submission 207068) | Enriched cells from coal bed in the Powder River Basin, Montana, United States - BONCAT cells N11 rep2 HSBNCT.N11.300.1.D9 ...
TCTCCAGCGGCAAAAACATGGGCGCTTTCAAGGCCGTCGGCTATCCGGAAGATGTCGGCGAGTTTTACATGCTGGAAAACTACGAAGCCTACCTCTGGACGGCGCACGGGCGTTTCCCGACAAATACGCCCGGATGGTGGGGCGGCGCGCATCCTTTCACGCTGCTAAACCTGTCCACCGTCCACAACGGCGAGATCTCGTCCTATGATGCAAACAAGCGCTTTATAGAGATGTTCGGCTATAAATGCAACCTGATGACCGATACGGAAGTCATCACCTACCTTGTCGACTACCTTGTGCGCAAACAGTCCCTTCCGCTGGAAACGACGGCCGAGATACTGGCCGCTCCTTTCTGGGAAGAGATCGACTGCATGGAGGAAGCGGATAAAAAGAGGTTTACGGCGCTTCGCACATTGTACGCGAGCGCGCTCGTAAACGGCCCCTTCTCCATCATCGTCGGCTTTAGCGGGGGCTTTATGGCCTTAAACGACAGGCTGAAGCTAAGGCCCCTTATCGCGGCGGAAAAAGACGACAGGGTCTACGTCGCAAGCGAGGAATCCGCAATCAGGGCGGTATGCAGTTCACCCGATAAAATGTGGGCGCCAAGAGGCGGAGAGCCTGTAATCGTACGACTGGAGAATGCTTAAATGAGTTTGGAAATGGTATTAAACGATTTTAGAATAGAGCGCGACAACGAGAAATGCATACGCTGCGGCGTTTGCATACGCCAGTGCGCAAACGATGTCCACTACATGGATGAAGAAAGCGACATCGTACTCGCCAACAACGAAGCATGCGTCAATTGCCTGCGCTGCGTGACCGTCTGCCCTACACACGCGATCACCATCGTAAAAGAACCCAATCAGGTTCGCGAAAACGCCAACTGGACAAACGACGCCGTACGCGAAATACAGATGCAGGCCAAGACGGGCGCGGTGCTTTTATCCGGCATGGGTACGCCAAAGCCCTATCCCATCTACTGGGATAAGATGGTTATAAACGCGAGCCAGGTAACAAACCCCTCCATCGATCCTTTAAGGGAACCCATGGAGACGCGCGTGATGATCGGCCGCAAACCGGATAGATTACCTAAGAACGGCGAGCTTCCCCCGCAGCTTAAACTGGACCTTCCGGTCATGTTCTCCGCCATGTCGTTCGGCTCCATCAGCAAGAACGCGCAGGAGAGCCTGGCGCGTGCGGCCAAAGAAACCGGCACGTATTTCAACACCGGCGAAGGCGGGCTGCATGCGGATCTTCGCAAATACGGCAAAAACGCAATCGTACAGGTGGCTTCGGGCCGCTTCGGCGTAGAGACCGGCTATTTGAACGCGGGCGCCGCGATAGAGATCAAGATCGGACAGGGCGCAAAACCCGGCATCGGCGGGCATCTTCCGGGCGAAAAGGTGGGCGAGGAAGTCTCCAGGACCCGCATGATACCCATCGGCACAGACGCCATCTCCCCCGCCCCGCATCACGATATCTACTCCATTGAGGACCTGCGCCAGCTGATATACTCGCTCAAGGAAGCGACCAACTACGAAAAACCGGTATTTGTTAAAATAGCCGCGGTGCACAACGTAGCCGCTATCGCCTCCGGCATCGCCCATGCGGGCGCGGATGCCATCTGCATAGACGGATTTAGAGGCGGTACGGGCGCGGCGCCCATGCGGATACGGGACAGCGTGGGTATTCCCATAGAGCTTGCGCTGGCGGCCGTGGATAAACGCCTGCGGGACGAAGCCCTGCGGCATCAGGTATCCCTCATCGTCGGCGGCTCCATCAGGAACAGCACGGACGTGGTAAAAGCCATTGCGCTCGGCGCAGACGCGGTATATATCGCGACTTCCGCGCTCATCGCCATCGGCTGCCACATGTGCCGCAACTGCTATTCGGGCCGCTGCAACTGGGGTATCTGCACGCAAAGGGATGATCTCGTCAAGCGTTTGAATCCCGATATCATGGCCGAACGCGCCGCCAACCTGCTCCGGGCCTGGCAGCACGAGATACAGGAGCTTTTGGGCGGGATGGGCATCAACGCCATAGAGAGCCTGAAAGGCAATCGCCTGATGCTTCGCGGCATCGGCTTAAACAAAACGGAGCTTGACGTCCTCGGCTTATCGCACGCCGGGGAAAACTAAGGAGGCAGCATGAAGAAAATCGTTCCGGATGAAAACTGGTGCCTTGGCTGCAAACTCTGCGAGGTTTACTGCCTCACGGCGCATTCAAAGACCAAGGACATCATTAAAGCGTATAGAAAAGAAAATCCGAAGCCTGTGTCGAGGATGCAGGTGGAGGAAGGCAAGGGCTTTCATATCGCGGTGAGCTGCCGCCACTGTGAAGACGGCAAGTGCATCAAGGCCTGCATCACGGGCGCCATGCACAGGACGCCCGAGGGCTTCACAGCGGTAGACAAGGAGCGCTGCATCGGGTGCCTCACCTGCGTGCTGGCCTGCCCATACGGCGCTATTGTACGCGATACGGACGAGCGGCATACCGTTTCGAAATGCGACCTCTGCATCGAAGCCGGAGAGCCCCAGTGCGTGAAGCACTGCCCCAATAACGCGCTCAAGATCGAGGAGGTGTAGCATGAAAGTCGTCATCATCGGAAACTCCGCAGCCGCAGCAGGCTGTATCGAAGCCTTGAACGCAGCGGGCGCAAACGCCGATATCACCGTTGTCACAGATGAGAGCAAGGCCATATACGGCCGGCCGCTTATCTCCTACTATCTCTGGGGCAAAGCGCAGGAGAAAAACATGTACTACCGGGACAGCGGTTTTTATGAGAAAAACGGCGCAAAACTCGTGACCGGCACGCGCATCGAGAAGATAGACCCCAAGGTAAAAAAAGCGATTGCTGCGGATGGCAGCGAGTTTGCATACGACAAGCTCCTAATCGCAACAGGCAGCTCCCCCGCTTTTCCGCCCATCGAGGGCTTAAGCAAAAAAAACACGCATACGTTCATGACCTGGCAGGATGCAGACAACATTAAAGAAAAGCTGACTCAGGAAACGGACGTGGTCATCGCGGGCGCCGGCCTTATCGGCTTAAAGGCGGCGGAAAGCGTAAGCGCGCGGGCGAGGAGCGTGAAGGTCGTAGAGCTCGCAGAGCGGGTGCTGCCGACCGTACTGGATGCGGGAAACGCTCCCGTCCTGCAGGGATTGCTCGAGGAAAACGGCATCGAATTCTACCTTGGCCGTTCGGTGAAAAAAATAGAAGGTACGGATGCAGTTACCAAAGTGATTTTATCCGACGGCACGGAGCTCCCCTGCTCTCTCTTCATACTGGCCGCAGGCGTGCGCCCCAATACAGCGCTGGCCAAAGAAGCGGGCGTCACGGTAAACCGCGGCATCCCGGTAGACGAATGGAGCCGTACGAACCTGCCGGATATATACGCGGCGGGCGACGTCACGGAGAGCACCGACCTTATCACGCGGGATAAAAAGATCATGGCGCTTTGGCCGAACGCCTATCTGCAGGGAGAAGCGGCCGGAAACCACATGGCCGGAAAAGAGGCCGAACCGCCGCAGCTACTTCCCATGAATGCCGTTACGTTTTTTGGATATCCTATCATTACCGCCGGGGTTATAGGCGGCGAAGGAACATCCGTTTACTCCGCAAAGACTGCGGACGGCATAAAAAACCTGTATGTAAAAGACGGGGTTTTACAGGGCATGGCGCTTTTTGGCATGGTTGACCGGGCGGGTATTTATACCTCCCTCATCAAAGACAAGATAGCAATAAGCAGCCCGGAGGATCTGATCTCCGGAAAGTTCGGCATCAATTGGTTTAATAAAAGCGAACGGCAGCGCAAAATGCGCTAAAGCGTGACAACGTAGAAATCATTCTACATGAAAAGGCAAAAATGAGGGACGCTGAAAAGCTCCAGATACAAGGCATTTTGAGCATTGCGACGCAGGTGTAGTTCTCCTACTCCGAGGAGCAAGCGGAAAAATAACGCAGTAGATGGACTTTATCAGCGGCCTGTAAAAGGAGGGTTTTATTATGACGTACAGCGCAGGTGTATTAAATTATAGGGATTTAAATGCGGATCTCAAAAGCAAATTTGACGGTGAAAGCGAAATACGCGTAGACGGCGTTTTGGGGCAGCGCTATATGGGCAGCGCTTTGAAAGCCGGCAGCATACTGAAAATCTATGGCACGCCCGGAAACGATCTCGGCTGCTACAACGACGGCGGCTATATAGAGGTCTTCGGCAATGCGCAGGATGGCACGGCCAATACCATGAACGACGGAAGCATCATTATTCATGGAAGCTGCGGGGATGCCGCGGGTTACGCCATGCGCGGCGGCGAGCTTTATATCAAGGACAATACGGGATACAGGGCCGGGATCCACATGAAAGAGTACACCGGAAAAGTGCCGCATCTCGTCATTGGCGGCGCGGCCGGGGATTTCCTCGGAGAATATATGGCAGGCGGCGTCATACTTGTTCTCAATCTGCAAAACGCTTTCGAACCGGCAGGCCGGTACTGCGCCACCGGCATGCACGGCGGGCGGATTTATATCCGCGGCAACGCAATGCCCGCCGGCCTTAAAAAAGGTATTGAAGTAAAGCCCGCCGGCGTGTTAGAATTAGAGCAAATAGCGCATATGCTTGAAAGATACGGCGAACTCTTCGGAACTGATGTGAGAAACCTCATCAATGAGCCTTACACGGTTTTGTATGCCAAATCTTCGAGGCCATACGGGAATATGTATGTGGGTGCTTAATTCAATAGTTGTAAATATGTTTTAGAACAACGGCGTTCAGTGCGGTCTTTTAATTTTCCGCTTGAACGCTTTTTATATATAAGTAGCTGAAAGGAGATAAAACAAATGAGTAGATATTCAAAGGAGAATATTCTAAAGCTTGTTAAAGAAAACGACGTAAAATTTATACGCCTGCAATTCACGGATTTGTTCGGACACCTTAAGAACGTAGCGATCATGGCGGAGCGGCTGGAAAACATACTGGACAACGGCTGTATGTTTGACGGTTCTTCCATCGACGGTTTTGTACGCATAGAGGAATCCGACATGCTCTTAAAACCCGATTTCGACACGTTTGAGATCTTCCCCTGGAAACCGCAGCAAAACCGGGTGGCGCGTATCATATGCGATGTCCATACGACGGACGGCCTGCCTTTTGCCGGCGATCCGCGCTATATACTCAGGAAAACGCTAAAAGAGGCGACCGATTTGGGCTTTAGCTTTAATGTAGGCCCCGAATTGGAGTTCTTCTTCTTCCATACCGACGCGGACGGCAATCCCACTACCGTCACGCACGATGACGGCGGATATTTCGATCTAGCCCCCATCGATTTGGGCGAAGAGGCAAGGCGCGATATCTGCATTGCACTGGAAGACCTCGGATTCGATATAGAGGCCTCCCATCACGAAGTGGCGCGCGGGCAGCACGAGATAGACTTCAAGTACGGCGACGCGTTAAAGACGGCTGACAACGTCATGACATTCAAGCTGGTCGTTAAGACAATCGCACAGCGCCATGGCCTGCATGCTACATTTATGCCGAAACCCGTTTTCGGTATCAACGGAAGCGGCATGCACTGCAATATGTCCCTCACATCGGGCGGCAAAAACGCATTCTTCGATCCAAGCGACGACCTCAAGCTCTCCGGTACGGCTTACGGCTTTATCGCCGGGATCATGAACCATATAAAAGGCATTGCCGCTGTAACAAACCCGCTTGTCAATTCCTACAAGCGTCTTGTTCCGGGTTACGAAGCGCCGGTATATATCGCCTGGTCAGCGCAAAACAGGAGCCCGCTTATCCGCATTCCAGCCGGGCGTGGAGAAGCAACGAGAATAGAACTGAGAAATCCCGATCCTTCAGCCAACCCGTATCTTGCTTTCGCCTTACTTCTGGCCGCAGGGCTGGAAGGTGTTAAAAACAAATTAAAGCCCTGTGCGCCTGTGAATTTAAATATCTTCCAATTGACAGCCGGGGAAATGGCCAAATATGGCATCGTGAGCCTTCCCAGCAACCTTTACGAAGCCGTGCAGGAAATGCAAAAGGATGATTTGGTGGTAAAAACCTTGGGCGCGCATATCATGGACCGGTATGTCGAGGCGAAGATAAAGGAATGGGACGGCTACAGGACGGCGGTCGATACCTGGGAGTTAAAAGAATACCTAACGATATTCTAACAGGAGTGTGTACGCATGTACGGCCCAAAGATCTCTTTGGTGTTCGCAAAGGAAGAAACGCATAGGCTTTTAGAGCATGCGTTAAACGGCGCAGGCTACGAGATATTCAACGCCTATACCTCCGGAACGGAAGCGCTTCGGAATTTGCGCCTCTCTCCTCCCGATATCGCCATAATCGACTATTCTCTTGCGGATTTGAACGGACTGAGGCTATGCCGGATACTGTGCGAGGAAAACATATGCGCATGCGTGCTGGCAGCCCCGCCCTCTGAAAAAGGACACTGCATCGCTGAGCTTGACCTGTACTCCGCCGAAGTTCTCATAAAACCCGTTAAACGGGAAGAGCTTTTCGTAGCGCTTGAGATATTAAAAAAGAGCGTTGACAGGATACAGAAGCTGGAAAAGGAAGTACAGCGCCTGCGGGATCAAGCAAAAACGCGCATTTTCGTGGATATCGCCAAGGGGCTTATCATGAAGCTGGGCGTCGACGAACAGACGGCTTACACCGCCATGCGCAAAGCGAGCATGGACCTGCGCACGCCCATTAAGGATATTGCCCTGAAAATCATAGACGGGCGTCTGAAATGGACGGACACAGACGGAATAAAATAAATTGACCAAGGATCCTATTTACGTGAGAAAAATCCGCTGTATTCGACCGGCGGATTTTTTTGGCAAGGGCAGATAGGTTCGGTGTAAAGTTAAGGAAGCACTGATTAATACGCCATCATGTCATTCTTAAGGGAGCGCAGCGACTGAAGAATCTTTGAAATAAGGCCATTTTTTAAGATTCTTCGCTTCGCTGGAGAATGACAAAAAGAGAGTTTTTCAGTGTTTCCTTATAACAACAAGACGATTTTTTAAGCTTGTCAATTCATATTTAAACACATTATAATTTATTGAGGTATTGTTCTATAATTTAATCAGACGGCAGGCGTGCGCAGCATCCCGCAGAAAGCAAGCATATGAAACAGTTAACGCTAAAAAATAACGATACGGTGATTATCAGGCAGGCCGGTAAGACGGACGCAAAAGAAATAATAGAACTTCTTAATAGGATTTGCGGAGAATCGGATTTTTTAACTTTCGGCCCCGGCGAATTTACCATGACTATCGAGCAGGAGGAAAATTTCCTCGAAAACATCTTAAAGCAAAGCAACGCCCTGTTTTTAGCGGCCGAGGATAACGGAAAGTTGATTGGTACATTGACTTTTTCAGGTGGTTCAAGGCCCCGGATCGCACATACCGGCGAAATGAGCCTGTGTGTATTGAAAGAATACTGGGGCAACGGCGTCGGAACAGCCCTGATTGAATATTTAATTGAATGGTGCCGGCAGACCGGAATTATAAAGAAGATAAATTTGCGTGTCAGGACAGACAACGCCTCCGCCATACATGTATACAGAAAACTCGGATTTATCGAGTCCGGAATGATAACAAGAGAAACGCAAGTGGGCGGCGTGTTCTACGATAATCTATTGATGGGCTATACAATTGATTAGCCAAGAGCCATGTTCATGTTTTTTCTTTTAACCCCTGACCTGCTCTCATTTGAGATTGCCACGTCGCTGCTGACACAGCTCCTCGCAATGACAAAAACCAGTTTTTTATGCATAGCTTTAAGCTCTTTTGAACCTCCCGACTATCGGGAGGTTTTCAATATGAAAAACCCGCTTTCCTTTCGGGCAGTGGGTTTTTCATTAATTGTTCATTTTTAATTGATATTATACCCGGAACAGCAGGTCCGCATAGACCGGCACCGGCCATACATCGGCCGGAACGATCAGCTCCAGTTCGTCTATCACGGCGCGGGTCTCCTCCAGCAGAGGTACGACCTTCTCGCGATAGGTCTTGGCTGTGGCAAGCGGATCGTCCACTGTGGCGGATTCGGCTATGCCCTTTAACAACTTTGCCTTTTTGCCCAGGCTGTTCGTCAGCGCGACCACCGTGCCCAGCAGGGCCTCCGCCTCGCCGCCCGTTATACCCGCGGATTTCAAACTTGTGACCGTAGCCGCAAGGCTTCCGCTAAAGGCGATAGCGGCCGGCAGGAGCTGGCGGTTTACGATATCAGCAAGCGTCATGGCCTCTACATTAATGGTCTTGGCATAGATATCCAGCATGATCTCATAGCGCGATTCCGTCTCCACATGGGTCAAAACACCCTGCTTTTCAAAAACGGCGATGTTCTTTTTGTCTTTTAAGACTTCTATCGCCAAAACCGTATTGGTGATATTGGGCAGGCCGCGTTTTTCCGCTTCCACGACCCAGGCCGGATCATAGTTGTTGCCGTTGAATATGATGCGTTTATGCGCAACGATGATCTCTTTTATGATTTTTTGCGCTTCGGCGTCCACATCCGCACACTTTTCCAACCGGTCTGCGATCTCTTCCAGAGATTCCGCAACGACGGTATTTAACGTAAAGCAAGGTTCCGCAACGTTGTCCGAAGAACCGCACATACGGAATTCGAATTTGTTGCCTGTAAATGCGAAGGGAGACGTCCTGTTTCTGTCTGTCGCGTCCTCCGTGATCATGGGAAGCGAGGAAACACCCAGGTTTGTCATGGCGCGGCCCGCGCTCACGTAATCCTTTTCGCTCTCTATCGCATGGATGATGGCTTCCAGTTCTTCGCCTACGAACATAGACACGATCGCCGGAGGCGCTTCGTTGGCCCCGAGCCTGTGGTCGTTGCCCGCGCTTGCGATGGACAGCCGCAGAAGGTCGGCATACTCGTCTACCGCTTTCATTACGGCCACGAGGAAAAGGAAGAACTGCGTGTTGTCGGCCGGGTGCATACCGGGATCCAGCAGGTTGATGCCGTCGTCCGTGGCAATAGACCAGTTGATGTGCTTGCCGCTGCCGTTCACCCCCGCAAAGGGCTTCTCATGCAGCAACGCGGCCAGCCCGTGCTTCTTCGCGACCTTTTTCATGACCTCCATAACGAGCTGGTTATGGTCTGCCGCCATGCTCGCAGGGTCGAATATAATAGCCAGTTCATGCTGAGCCGGCGCTACTTCGTTGTGTTTGGTGCGCGCTGTGATCCCGAGCTTCCAAAGCTCCCTGTCGAGGGCGTGCATGAAGTCCGTGATCTTCAAACGGAGCCTCGTAAAATACTGGTCTTCCAGCTCCTGCCCCTTCGGCGGTTTGGAGCCGAAAAGCGTGCGACCTGTCAGCATCAGATCCAGGCGTTTCTCGTACAGTTCGCGGTTTACGATAAAGTATTCCTGTTCCGGCCCGACCGTCGCGATCACTTTTCTCGAGGTCTTGTTGCCGAGCGCCTTTAGAACGCGCATCGCCTGTTCGGACAGGGCTTCTACAGAACGCAGAAGCGGCGCCTTTTTATCGAGTATCTCCCCTGTATACGAGAAGAAAGCCGTCGGTATATAGAGCGTGCCTTCCTTTATAAAGGCCGGAGAGGTGCAGTCCCAAAGCGTATACCCTCTTGCCTTGGCCGTATGCCTTAAGCCCCCTGACGGAAACGAGGATGCGTCCGGCTCGCCTTTTATAAGCTCTTTGCCGGAAAACTCGAGCACTACCTTCCCGTCGTCCGTTGGCGAAATGAAAGCGTCGTGTTTTTCAGCCGTAAGACCCGTCATAGGCATGAACCAGTGCGTAAAATGCGTGGCGCCTTTCTCTATCGCCCAGTTTTTCATAGCCGATGCGATCTCATCCGCAATGGACGAATCGATGGGCAATCCTGCCTCGATCGTCTTTTTAAGCGCCTTGTGAGTCGCTTTTGTTAAGTATGCCCCCATCACCGTGTCGTTGAAAACGTATTCCCCAAAGATCTCTGCCGGTGTTACCACCTTGTTTGCCTCCATATATTTACCTCCTTGTAAATAATTAAAAAAATAAAAAGGTGCTTCAAACACAAGTTTGAAACGCCTTTGTTTCTTAAAAACCATATTTATATTATTAGAATCAATATACCATGAATAACAGGCGCAGTCAACAGAAAACTTTTTATGTTCAGAAATATTTGCATCATCAGCGGCCTAATTATTCATAATCATAAGTATTCCGCGAGTATGAGTTTTGTGCTGTTCAATTAAGGAAGCACTGAAAAACTCTCTTTTCGTCATTCTGAGAGAAGCGAAGAATCTTAAAAAATGGCCCTATTACAAAGATTCTTCAGTCGCTGCGCTCCCACAGAATGACATGATGGCGTATTAATCAGTGTTTCCTTAATATCTTATTTTTTAAGGAATTATGCCGATTCTTTAAAATACGGCCGTCTATCCGAATTGCAATATCTAAATTATATTCCTTCATTTCGGTTGTTTGCCTGAATAACGCGCTTTACTTGAAACCGTCTGCCAGCGTCTTAAACGAATAGCCCTGCTTCCTTGCAGCCTGTACAATAAGCCGGATGGCCTCATTCGTCTTGTCCGTTTTGTCGCCCATAGGATGCAGCAGTATGATCGCTCCGGGTTCAAAGCGTTCAGCCGCATATTCTGCCATAGCCCCTGCGCTTTTCGAAGCCGTTTTATCGCTTTCCGGCTCTATGCTCCAGGTAACCGTGCACTGCCCCGTTTGGGACAGATACCAGGGCAAAAGGAACAGTTTTTTACAATTCGGCATCCGGAAAAATATTTCCCCGTCATATCCCGCATCCCGTATCATTGCATTTGTATTTTCCACTTCATCGCGGATCGTTGAAAGGGGCAGGAATATCATGCGCTGATGGGTATACGAGTGGTTGCCGATGCCGTGCCCACCCTGCAGAATTTGCCGGACATAATCCTTGTGCGCTTCCATTTCACGCCCGATAAGAAAAAAAGTAGCTTTTACGCCAAGCTCATCCAGCATTTTCAGTATATCCGGCGTACTGTCCGTGGGGCCGTCGTCGAACGTCAGATAGAGCGTTTTTTCATCCGCCGGACCGCGGTCGGCAATCGTCCCGAAGAACATGAATGTGCGGGAATTCATGAGTGCATAGAGCGAAAAACAACTCCCGGCCATAACGATAATGACTACAGCCAGTACGATCAGGCGCTTTGCTTTTTTCGATTTCATACTGTATCCCTGGTTTAAAATTTTTATTTTCCCTATTATATCTCTATGCGGCCCGTATGAACAGTATAAAGATTCTTCAGTTCGCTTTGCTCCTTTCAGAATGACAAGCATATCCATATGTCATTCTGAGCATAGCGAAGAATCTTTATGCTCTTCATAAAAAGCCGCTATACTCTAAAAGCGGCTCTTTGGGGAATTCTGCGGACGATCTATGCGCCCAACGCTTTTAGGACCGGTACGTATTCCAGGCCGAAAAGAGAGGCCACATTTTCATAGGTGCAAAGCCCGCCCAAAACATTAACGCCGCTTGCGAGCCCCGCATACTCCCTGCACGTCTGCTCAACGCCTTTATCGGCCAGAAGCAATCCGTAAGGCAGCGTTGCATTGTTTAAGGCCAATGTGGATGTTCTGGGTACGGAGCCCGGCATGTTGGCCACGCAGTAGTGTACAACGCCGTCTACGGTGTAAACAGGAGCGTCGTGATAAGTCGGATGGGTCGTCTCGGCGCATCCTCCCTGGTCTACCGCGACATCGACAATAACGGAGCCTTTTTTCATGTTTTTAAGATAGGAACGCCGTATAAGCTTGGGTGCCGCAGCGCCGTGAATGAGCACCGCTCCAATCACGAGATCGGCTTTCATAAGGCTTTCCTCTATCGCGGCGTCCGTACTGTACAGCGTCGTGATCTCCCCTCTGTACAGGCTTTCAAGATATGTCAGCCGTTCAAGGCTTTTGTCCATGACGGTGACCTCCGCCCCCATACCGACAGCGATCCTGCAGGCATTCGCACCCACTGTCCCGCCGCCCAAAACGACGACATTGCCCCGTACTACGCCGGGTACGCCGCCAAGCAGCACCCCCCGGCCGCCAAAGGGCTTTTCCAGATACTTCGCGCCCTCCTGCACACTTAACCGTCCGGCTATCTCGCTCATGGGCTTCAAACAGGGCAGTCCTCCGCTTGCATCCTCTATGGTCTCGTAGGCCACACCCTTTACTTTACTTTTTATAAGCGCCTGCGTGAGTTCTTCCGAAGCGGCGAGATGCAGGTATGTATAAATGATCTGCCCCTCCCGCATCAGAGCGTATTCATCGCTTAGCGGTTCTTTGACTTTTACAATCATATCGCATTCCGAGAAAACATCCGCAGCGTCTTTTAACAGAACAGCGCCGGCTTTTTCGTATTCGCAGTCTTCAAAACCCGCGCCTTCGCCCGCGCCTTTCTGCGCATAGACACTGTGCCCGTGGGCGCAGTAGGATTTGACCGCATCCGGCGTCATCCCCACCCTGTACTCATGCTTTTTGATTTCCTTGACAGTCCCTACCTTCATTTTAACGACCTCACCTTCATATAATGCCGCTATGTTCCCGGCTTTATGGAATATTCACTCTTTATCGTTTTTAGTACCACGTTTGTGTAAGTCTTCATGACCCCGGCCTGGCTTTTGACCTTGTTTAAAAGCTGTTCCAATGTCGATGGGTTCTTTGTAACGATCTTTAACGTATAGTCGTAATTTCCCGTGATGTAGTGGCATTCCAGTATGTCGTTTTCCTTCGCGATGAATTCCAGAAAACCGTCGTTGAATTTCGGAGATTCCAGGCTGATGAACATAAGCGCCGTGAGTTCCTTCTCAAACGCCTTACCGTCTATGATGGCCGTGTAGGCGCTGATAACGCCGGAGTTCTCCAGCTTTTTTACCCTTTCGACAACCGCCGAAGTGGAGAGGTTTACCGCTTTGCCGATCGCAAGAAAAGATATTCGCGCGTTTCCCCTTAAGCAGTTCAATATTTTCAGGTCCAGTGCGTCCAAAAGACT
>Ga0366774_1112_pt1 | contig 12897 bp, 10 predicted proteins | sample BONcelHN113001D9_FD_207068 | JGI IMG/M metagenome (GOLD analysis project Ga0366774, IMG submission 207068) | Enriched cells from coal bed in the Powder River Basin, Montana, United States - BONCAT cells N11 rep2 HSBNCT.N11.300.1.D9 ...
GATTGAGGAAATGAAAAAAATACGGCAGGCTTAACCGGATAAGCCCCGTTGAAAAGGAGGCATAAGCATATGATCCAAGACGTACAATTTGCTGATATTCAGGTTGGCGATAAAGCCAGTATGGCAAAAACGGTAAGTGAATATGACGTATATGGCTTTGCTGGTATAACGGGCGATTTCAATCCTGTTCATGTTAATGCGGAATTTGCTAAAACCACAATGTTTCAGGAGCGGATTGCTCATGGCATGTTGTCGGCAGGTTTTATATCGGCGGTGTTAGGAACTACCTTGCCTGGAGCGAATACGATTTATCTCGGTCAAGAGCTTTCTTTTAAAGCGCCAGTCAAGATTGGGGATACTGTAACGGCTACGGTAGAAGTAATTGAAAAAATTGAAGCAAAAAATCGGTTGATTCTAAAAACCACTGTTACCAATCAAGATGGTAAAATTGTGACAGATGGTAAAGCCACTGTAATGAAGAAATAAATAAGAAACGCCGTGCCTTAAAGCGCGGCGTTTTTTTGTAAATACCTAACCCTGCTGAATTACCGACCAGAGAGGGACCTTTAAATCTTGACATGATTATCGCACCAGGATTTTCTATGAACTTTAACCAGCGATTGCGTGTTGCCAATGCGGTATCAGGGGTGACGGCAAAGGAAAAATATGAGTTCGCTCTCTTTTTTATTTATCTATTAGCGGTACTATAATATGTGTAGAAGATAGACGAATAAAGTCGCCGGTAATTTCAGATGAGAGGTCTGAGGAATAGCAAGTGACTTAATGCAAGTGGAGTATTGTATTTGGATGGAAAAAATACACTCCTTAAAGCCTTGTATTACAAGACTTCAGGAGTGTGGGGGAAAATAAATTAAATTATATTATATGTGGTTAGATCACTATGCTTCCAACATTCACGGAAGCCTCAACTTGTAGCTTCTTAACCTCTTTACTACCAATTACGATGGTATACTCCCCGGGCAGAAGAGCATCAAACTTGAAATCCCCAAAACAATCTGTAGTCTGGGAGCAGTTGACGTCGTTGCCCTGTAGAGTGACTTCAACTCCTTCTGCGCACTCGTTGTCTTTCAAAATACCGCCTGCCACAAAGGCTTTCTCGAACCGGTAGAGATTCTTATAGAAAACATTCGGTTTGGTACCCAGCTCTGGCCGGTAAACCTCCAGCCCCTCTTCGCGAATCTTCTGCTCCATCTCCATAGTCGCCATGGTATAGAATGCGATTGCACCAGTGGGGCAACTATGAGCACAACGGGGCATTTTGATCTCCTCGCCACCATCCAGCAAATGGGCACACATGGTGCATTTCTGCGCGATATTTGCCTCTTCGTTCCAGTAGATGGCGCCGTAGGGACAACTGTCCACCAATTCCTTGACTCCCTTCGCCCTGCTAGTGTCGATCATCACGACACCATCCTCCCGGCGAGATATGCAGTCGGGATGAGCCTTTGCGCAAGGGGCATCCTGGCAGTGCTGGCAAGGCATAGGCAAATAGCAGACATCGATGCGAGGGTACTGGCCACGTTCGGTATGCTGTATATTCATCCATTGATGGCCATGCCGGGGCTGTTCATCGGTATAGGGCAGCCACTTGTTGTCAACGTGCTCATCCTTGCAGCCCATGAAGCAATTATTACAGTCGTGACATAGTGAGACATCTATAACCATATAACGCTGTTTCATTTCTGATGGTCCCCTTTCCATTTTTCAACTTCAACCAAACAATGCTCGGTGGCCATGCCGCTTGCGTATTTGGATAGGAATCTGGACGGGGTCAGGATGTTGATGCAGCCGCCGCGGTCAATGGATTTCCCCGGCTCACCCAAAGGCTGGTACTCGGCCGAGGATTCGTAGCAATGGCAGGTTCCAGCGGGAACACGCTCAGTAATCTGAGCCGCAAAGATAACTGCACCGCGGTCATTGTAAACCTTAATCAAATCGCCTTCTTTGATGCCTCTTGTTTCGGCATCTTTGCCATTCATGCGGAAAATCCAATAGTAGAATCCGTCTATAAGTACACGGTGATTTCTGATGTCGTTCACAAAAGAATCCTTTCCATCACCCATGGTGTGGAAGCTGAAGCGGGGATGAGGAGACAGAACGGCCAGGGGATATTTCTTGAAAAGCTCAGTGTGATGCCCCTCCCAGGAAGGAATGTACATCGGCATCAGAGGACGCTCGGTATCATCAGTGTCGTAACGGCCAAAACGCTTGAGGCTGTTGGATACGAACTCGACTTTGCCGGACTGCGTCTGCAAGCCCTTCTGATCCACCAGGTCTCCCGGACGGAATCTGGAAATCCAACCGCGGGTATCCTGCTCTCTGTCCTCGGCAAACCAGCGCAGGGCGGGAGCGGAGGGAGCCTTGTTGGTAATCGGGACAATGAAGTAGCCTTTATCAACGAACTCCTCCCAAGAAATAACCTTAGGCAGGTCAGAGGCGCAGAACATCTGCTTAACCCAATCCAGATCAGTCTTACCTTCGGAAAAGACATTGCCGACATGGAGGCGCTCACAGATCAAACGAAAAATTTCGTAGTCCGATTTAGATTCGCCTAACGGCTCGATGCACTTCTTCTGTAGGGTAATCACCCTGTGATTGGCCTGGTTGTGGGAGTCTGGGTTGTAGCCTGAGTTGCTAGCCCATTCGCCGATGTCCCAACGCTCAAAGTTGGTGCAGGCAGGTAAAATGATATCAGCAAAGGGAACTTCACCCTCAAACCAAATAGACTGGTTGACAACAAACGGAAGCCGTTTGGTTCGGTACATTCTGGCGTAACGGTCACCTTGACCCATGGTGCCAATGTGTGAGCCTCCATACTTGTACAGCATTTGAATGCGGGAGTAACCGTTAGCGGGGTACTCGAACTTGTGGAACTGCTGCTCCTGAGAAGCACCGACAAAACCGCGGCCATACCACTCCACTTTGTCTTCCAGAATGCATTCGGGAAGACGCATGCGGTTAAGATGAACACCGGCAGCCGTACTAAGGTTGGAAGTCATGGGCTTACTGTTGACGCCGTCAAACATACGATACGCAAAGACGGCACCGGCAGCAGAATTCTCGCAGTCGCCCGAGATACCGCCATCGGCGTAACCCGGGAAGTAGAAGTCGGAATCAACCGGAACACCCTGAGTGGTACTGTAAATGTTAATACCCGGTTTCCCCATGCCTTGCATGGTGATCAGTGCCACCATTAGGCGAGCCCAGTCCATACCGATTGGGCTGCGGCAGACGCCGCCCCAGCCGCCAAGTCCGCCGGCCGCCAGCATGGTCTTATGCTTCGCCCACTCCCGGGCCAGAGCACGGATATCATGCGCAGGAATTCCACACTCATTTTCCGCCCACTCGGTTGTCTTGGGAATTCCGTCCGTTTTGCCGAGAACGTAGTCCGTCCACTCTTCAAATCCATGAGCGTGTGTTTCTACATATTCCTTATCGTAGGTGCCCTCAACCAACCATGTATAGGCAATAGCCAGAGCAAGGGCGGTATCGGTGCCCAGGCGGGGAGAGAACCATTTACCGCCATACAGACCATTGGTGTGGTTGTAGTAGGGATCAATAAATACCATCTTGACTCCCAGCTCTTTGAGCCAGCGACGGCGAATCGTACTCTCAAAAGCACCATAGATTCCGTTGTTTGTTTCTGGGTCAGAAGACCAGAAGACCATCATCTCGCAGTTCTTGATGCAGTCCTCAAACAAGTCGGTCTGCTCGGGGTTACCCAGACGAGCCGTAAAACCCCACATGTGCGTGGCGCCCCAGTGCCATCCTTCCCAGCTATCGGGGTTGTGGTCGCCATAGGTCATACCTACTGCGTTCATAAAGCGAAACAGGGTGCTGTGACGATAACCGATATTACCCCACAGATGGTGGGAGCTGGGCTCGATAACCATTGCGCCGGGGCCATACTCGCGCTTAATACGCCGGATCTCGCTTGTAACAATGTCTAGCGCCTCATCCCAACTGATGCGGACATAGCCGGACTCGCCTCGTTTCTCTTCATTGCGTTCGCCGTTTGGATCAAAGTCTATACGCTTCATAGGATACATAATGCGGCGCTTTGAATAAATCATGGACTTGAACTGCGCGGTAACAGGCGTGTAAGTTGTCTTTCGCGGGGGTTGAAAGGTGCGTCCCCTCGCTTCAATTCTCCAGGAATCGGCATCGGTTTTGTCCAAATCCATCGGTGTTATCCGTACTATCTTGCCTTTCTCTTCGTCAACATAGACAAAGACGGGACCGCCGGTGGTCATCTGAGTTTTCTTTGATAGTTTCACCATGCTCTCTCCTTCCTTAAAGTAAAACTTTTACTTATGATAATATAAGTTTTACTTTAATTATAAGAAGCTATTGGTGACCCGTCAAGTATTTTGTGGAATATTCTTGGAATTCTTTCAAGGCTGATATTGAGATGTGTGCAAAAAGATCATTTCATCTTTAGCGTCCTTCGGGGCGTTTTTCTTATTATCTGAATCGAATCCTTGGCGTATTGACCTGGATATCAATTGTTGATAAGATTATTAACAATAAAGATAATAAGTGAGAGATTAATACATATTGTCTAATGAACAAGGTGAAAGGTTTATTATGAGAAAATATGCTGTTTTATGTGCTGTTTGCCTTGGATCATTTCTGAGTGCCTATACCACTAGCTGTATTAATATCGCTCTGCCGAATATTATGGCGGCGCTTAATTTTAATATGGATTCCATTGTATGGGTCTCACTCGGATATATGCTGCCTTATGGTTCCATCATGCCAATGACCGGCAAGCTGGGCGATCAATTCGGAGCCAAAACAATGTATATAGTAGGATTTATTCTATTTTCCGTCGCATCCTTGTTATGCGGTATGGCGACAAGCTCGGCGATGCTGGTAGTCTTTCGCATAGTTCAAGGGATGGGAGCAGGATTAATATTGCCTAACGCGATGGCTATCGTTGCCCAGACCTTTGACGCTCATGAGCGAGGGCAGGCGATGGGAATATGGGGCGCGATGGCGGCTGTGGGGATGGCTATGGGGCCGACAGTTGGGGGCTATTTAATAGAACATTTTGATTGGCGCATGATCTTCTTTTCTGTTGGACCTGTCTGCGTACTAAGTATTATATTTGCTGCCGTTATAATACCAAAATCCAGGCGTAATGCGGCAGTTACCGTCGATTATCTCGGTGCCGCACTTTTGATCATCAGCATTAGTTTGCTGCTCATTGCCCTGAACCAGGGACAAAAGGAGGGGTGGGCCTCCCTGTATATTGTTTCGCTGTTTTACGCGGCTTTTGCCGGAATTATTTTATTCTTGGCAGTTGAGTTTAGGGTCCAGCACCCGATGATTGATATCCGGCTGTTTCGCAACCTTAATTTTACTACAGCCAATGTCATCGCGTTCTTAGCTTTCTTTGCCTTTATGGCAACGAATTTCTTATTGCCGTTTTTTTTGAAATCAATTCTGGACTATAGCTCCATCACCACCGGAATAATGCTACTGCCAATGACGGTGGGGATCGTGGCTTTTTCCCCCATTGGTGGGCGGATGGCTGATCGTTTCGGGTCGCGGCTGCCGGCATTTTTAGGCGTCGTGATAATTGCTTGTTCACTTTATGCGCTAAAGGCCATTAGCATTGATTATTCAACACAGCATTTCTTTATCCGGCTGTCTTTACTCGGAACAGGGATCGGCCTTATCATGTCGCCTTTGATAAACTGTGTCGTTTCTTCATTACCTAAAGATAAAGTGGGTGTAGGTTCTGGGGTCTATAACCTGTTCCAGGTAATCGGCGGCAGTATGGGAGTGGTTTTTGCCCAGGTGCTACTGACTCGCCGGGAAGTGTATCATGCTGCGATACTAAAAGAATATTTAAACCCTGCCACCCATTCTTTGCAGGAAATATTCCAACTGCTGCAGGTATTATGGGGGAACCAGGGAATGGATAATTTAATGCTGTCGACAGCTGCACATGGCTGGTTAACGGGGCAGGGGCTTTTACCACAGCAATATGTGATGCTTAAAGCGCTTTTAAGTGCTAAGGTTTTGCGGCAAGCGTCTATATTATCATTTCAGGATGTATTTTATACACTTGCTCTTGTATGTTTTGCCGCAGGATTGTTGACTCTGATTATCAGACGGAGATCCGTTAACTTAAATCAAGATTAGCGATAGGCAGTGGTGGTTGTATGGGTTTTAACAGCAAGGTATACGAATTTGTCCGCCAAATCCCGGAAGGAAAAGTTGCATCCTATGGTCAAATTGCTTGTATGGCCGGAAGCTGGCGGGCATCCCGTGCGGTAGGCTATGCGCTGCACCGTAATCCATATCAGGGTAAAGTGCCTTGTCACAGAGTGGTTTTCCAGGATGGCAGACTGGCTAAGGGGTTTGTATTTGGCGGGGCAGGTGTGCAGCGGCAACTGCTGGAAGCAGAGGGCGTAGAATTTACTGCCGACGGCTGTGTGAATATGAACAAATGTCGTTGGAAACCATAGAAAGACAGATAAAATGAAAGCAGGCGAGATGAAAAAGTTCTGGGGAATCCACTGACTTAATGAATAGGGAAAAGGAGAACATGCAATAGAAATTACTATTGCATGTTCTCCTTTTTAATTATTATTTGATAGTAATTCTCTAATCATCTTTGATTCTTCCATTACCCGTCTCATTATCTAATGGTTTCATTGCTGGTTGCATTGATGACGGCAAGGGATTGTGCAAATATCCGAACTTGTATTTTTGTTCTATTTCTAAAGCCGTAAGAAGGAGCGCCCGCATTGCTGTTACGGCAACTAGCATAATAAAGAAAGTGTAGTAATATTGCCAATTGTATACTCGGAGAATATCAAATTCTACTAGTACAGGAAGAAGGACAAAGGAGTAACAGACTTCAGCTATAACGGCCCAGAGGAAGAATTTTTTCCATGATTGGCATTGTTGGTAGACCAACATAAATCCTAATGGCACGATAGTTAAATCATTCAAGAATAAGGAGTGGCCAAGAGGAAGCGGCTTTACACTGTACACCCAAAGAGCAGCAGAAGCTCCAGCGTCATCCAGAATTACCCTGAAAACCGCTATAAATGAGCCAAACAAGAGTATTTCAATTAAACGACGCTTATCTACAAACTTCCACCAGATTGCATATGCGATAGCTATGCCGGCAATTACCACCCACCAGCGAACAGTAAAAAGATTCATTCGCCAGTCTGTGAGATGGTAACCCCACAGTTCAAGCCTAGATTTATGAATCAGATCAATAATATCCACGGGACCCCCTCCTTGCATCGGCAATAGGTTGCCCTTGAAATGAGTGTTTTATGTGTATTAGCTCCATGTTCTCGGCGGCTTAAAGCTTTAGAATTTGTAAGTAATAGTACTACGGAACGAAGTGAACTTGGTACCTGCAGGGACTGATCCTACCGTTTCAATTTTCTTCATGCTGCTATAAAACAGGTTCAAAGTAGTGGACTTATCAAACTTATGACCGAAACCGTAATATATTCCTTTTGCGTTATTATCATAAGTGGTAGTAGACCAATTATCGACGATATTACCACTCCTTTCGACATTCGAGTAGCAAGTCCATAACGAATTCTTCTTGTCGACGTCATAGTTAATACCATATACATAGGACTTGTTGTATGTAGAGGCATCGGACTTAGCATACTCACCATAGATATTCAGCTTGCTGTTGAAATTGTAGCTGCTATTTACATCCCAGAATTTCTTATCCGTAGTAAAGTTTTCACCATTCAACTTAACAAGTGTAGTTCCAACAGTGAGGTCTTTACTAGGATTATAAGAGGCAGCAACTGCATAGATCTTAGGATCCTTATGGCCGTATTGGTCAAGTTGAAGAGCTGTGGCAGAGATACTGGTTACACCGCTTTTTCCTGTAACAGTAATACCATCAGCAAATATATGCTTGCCAATACCGTAAGTGCTGTCATAGATTAATCCATTGGCTCCGATGAAAGCATCTTGGCGACCAATTTTGTAATTCCAACCGGCATTTTGGATTTCTATGCCGAATTGATCTAAGAAGCTGACTACATTCAGATCATTATCATCTTGTCCGGGGAAAGAGTTAAAGTCACGAGAAGATTGAGTATCACCATTCAATGACTCAGCACTCATACGAAAGTACAGTTTCATGTTCTTAGCGAAATCCTCAGCTTTGCCATTCAGTATGAATTTCCATCTGTTTTCAATGGCGTCTGCAGCACCCTCTTTGGTATTGAAGCGGTGTTGGTATTGTACTTTTCCGTCGAACTGGAGGGGACTGGCAATAACAGTACAAGCTGCAGTAAGGACGAGAGTTGCTGCAAGAGCAGCGGTAAGAGCTTTTTTCATTTGCATTTTCCTCCCTAGATTATAAATTTTTGTATAAACAATAGTTAGTACGCTTGCCTTTGCCGTAAGCAAGCGGAGTGATTCTTTCAACCTTCCCGATCTGACTAATTAGTACTCAAAATACACCCCCGGGAAGCATACTATAAGTCCTAAAAATTAGAAAAGTTAGAAAATTCACATGATTAAAGTATAGAAACCTATTATATCTTTGTAAAATATCTGCTGGCTATACCCGGTATAAAACAAAACAGTAAAGCTATTGAGAATTTACATCGACGGATTTATCAGCTAGCAACTGTTGGCAATTTGATAGTCTCGTATCCTGAGGATTTGCGAAGCGCCTTATTTATCAGTATAATATAACTGCTATGGGTTAATAGGCAATATTAAAATGTACATATGGATGAGGGGAAATCATAGGATGAGTAGAGAAAAAATGCTGAATAGAGAATTACTTGTTGCTGCTATAAAAAAATTCTGTTCGATAAATTACAAAAAATTTACTGTTTCAGATTTGATTTTTAAAGGTGGGCACAGGCACAGAGTAGAAATAGAAGCCGATGGATTATGCTTTTATGTGGATTTCCATTTCAAAGCGAATGGAAGCACCTCAATTGATGTATCCAGTGGACATCACATTGATAAAAAGAAGCAAATTAAGGACGCGATACTAGGCGATCCGACATGTCTGATAGCTTCAGCAATCGATGGGGCAGCAAAGTAGAATGGGAGTAAAATGTTATTATCGCGGCATTCATTTAATAATTTAATAGTTGGTTATGTTCGCCTAAACTTAAGTTTAGGCGAATTTTTGTTGGAGGGGTAAGGAAGATCAGTCGTTCACGTTGTTATACCGGGTATAACAACAATGTATTTTACTGAAAACTCTAAAATTTCTATAATCAAAGGGGTACGTGAAGGTTATAACATTCACAGATGACGAATTCACTAATAGAAAACATCACGTGTATAAAATAAGACAGGAGGTTAGGTTATAAACTGAAAATTCCATATTGTAGAGAGGAGAATAGACATGGAACAAGTAAATCAGCACAGTAAATTCGCGAAAATCAATTTGCCTGTATTCTGGGGCAGCGCTATTATTTGTGTTTTGTTTTATGCACCAATGGTCATCTTTCAAGAGTCAGCGAAGGGTGTTATTGATAAGCTGATGTTTGTCGTTACTCATAGTACTGATTGGCTGTGGGAGAGTGTAGCTTTTGCAGCACTAACATTTTCTCTTTGGCTGGCATTTAGCCGTTATGGCAATATAAGGCTTGGCGGGCGCGAAGATAAACCTGAGTTCTCCACATTTACCTGGATAGCGATGATGTTTTGCGGCGCATCAGGTGCAGGCTTAGTTTACTGGGCTATGGTAGAACCTATCTTTTATCTTCAGGGTCCTCCCTTTGGAATTAAACCCATGAGTCCCGAAGCAGGATCATGGGCATTAGCATACGGCATATTCCACTGGGGATTTAGTGCCTGGGGAACCTTTACAATCCCGGCAGTTGCCTTTTCCTATATGTATTATGTTCGGAAGCGTCCTTATCTGTATCCCAGCTACGCCTGTCGCGGCCTGCTGGGGGATTGTGTGGACGGCTGGGTCGGTAAGGCTATTGACGTACTGAATATTATCGGTATGGTTGGCGGCTGTGCTACGGCGCTGGGTTTCGTTGTACCCATGATATCCAGACTGACTGCCATATTTTTTGGAGTGCCCGATACTCTCGGGGTTCAAATCATAGTAGCCATTGCCTTTGCAGGGCTGTATGGTTACAGCTGTTATCAGGGACTCTATTCCGGTATTGCTAAGCTGGCAGACTACAATACGTATTTATCCTTTGTAATCGTACTCTTTGTCATGATTGTAGGTCCTACGGCGTTTATGTTCTCTCTCTTTAGTGAAAACATTGGCATAATGTTCCAAAATTTTTTACGAATGAGCTTTTATACTGACCCTATTGCCAAGGGTGGTTTTCCTCAGGACTGGACAGTCTTTTACTGGGCCTGGTGGTTTGCCTGGGCGATTTATGTAGGTCTTTTTTTCACCCGTATCTCCAAGGGGCGTACTATCAAAGAGTTGATTCTTAACATGATTGTCACCTGTACCTGCTGTTCTGCCCTGTTCTATCTTATCTTTGGTTCTTATGCTGTTGACATGATTATGAATCAAGGCATAGACCTGGGCATGGTTCTAAAAGAGTCTGGCGGCCCTGGCGTCATTGCCGCTATATTGCAATCGCTGCCCCTTAGCGCTATTGTTATTCCTGTTTTTATCGTTGTTATGCTGATTTCTCAGGCTACCGGGGTGGACGCTATGGCCTATACCATGTCGTCTATGGCCTGTTATGAAATTAAAGATGGTCAGGAGCCTCCCAAATGGTCACGTATTTTCTGGGCTACAATGCTGCTCTTTGCTACCATTGGGCTGCTTATGGTGGGCGGAATGAAGGTAGTCCAACTTTCATCCGTTTTAACAAGCGTACCGATACTCTTTATCACTATTATACTGGCTCTCTCGCTATACAAATGGCTTCAGGAAGATTTCGGCGAACAACTGCGGCCTGCTGTACTAACCAGTGATGATCGCATGGAGGTGCAGGCAACTGCCTGTAAACGCAAAACCGCAGAAGACACTGGTGTATCTGTTGGCTAGCGCAGTCATACCTTAAGGAAAATAATTTGAGTCTGTGAGGTGCGTACCTTGTCTGAGCAATATGATTTACTTATTATCGGAGGTGGTCCTGCCGGATTATCGGCGGCTATTTATGGAGCGAGGGCCAGACTAAAAACAGGCATTTTGGAAAAAGGGGCTATTGGCGGGCAGGCGTTCACAACTCGCGAGATTGTTAACTTTCCGGGGTTCGCAAGCACCTCCGGTCCAATACTCGTGAAGGCACTGGCTGAGCACGCGAAAGGCTTCGGAGCGGAGATTATCGCTGAAGAAGTTACCTCTGTTGACCTTTGCGGAGAAGTTAAGCAAATTAATACAAAGAAAGGGCATTCATACCAGGCGCGGGCAATTATCCTGGCGCCTGGCGCGCAGCCCCGTCTGCTGAATATTCCTGGCGAAAAAGCATTACGGGGAAATGGGGTGTCGTATTGCGCTACATGTGATGCAGAGTTTTATCAGGATCAGGATGTGGTCGTTGTAGGCAATGGAGATGCTGCCATCGAAGAGGCCATGTACATAACCAAGTTTGCCCGCAAAGTAACGATTATTGTTATTCATGATGAAGGGATTGTCGACTGTAATCGTGCCAGTGCGGAAAAAGCATTTCATCACAGGCAAATTGAATTTGTCTGGAATTCTGTCTTAACTGAAATTAAGGGTGATTTGGAAGTAGCAGCTGTTGTACTTAAAAACCTCAAAACTGGCGAACTGACAGAAATGCCTGCCAATGGTGTATTCATATATGTTGGTATGATACCGGGAACAGGTTTTTTGAAAAATCAGGTTGAGCTTGATAAGTGTGGTTATATCATAGCTGAACCGTCGATGGAAACATCAGCGGAGGGTGTTTTTGCCGCCGGTGATGCGACGGTAAAATATTTGAGACAGGTCGTCACAGCCGCAAATGACGGGGCAGTTGCGGCTGTTGCTGCCGAGCGGTATCTCGAAGAAGAGCACAGCTTTAAACAGGAAATAATGAATGCTGAGACTCCGGTGTTATTAGCCTTTTGGAACCCTGCAAACTCAGAATGTATAAACTGGCTGTTGCACCTCGAAGCTCTGGCGAGCGTAATAGAGAAGCGTGTTAAATTGGTGAAGATTGATATATCCCGCAAAAAGCGACTGGCACAAAGGTACAAAGTAGAAGAGATTCCCTCAGTAGTAGTATTGAATAAGGGGAATTTGCTAAGACAAGTTACCGGCGAAGTGGGTGCGCGTTGCTTTCGATTAGATGACAGTAAATTGGCCGGATTAATAGAAAATCACTATAAAAACAGCTAAGTGGGAGAAAGGAGTTAGATAGTATGAAGAGAGCAGCCCTTACTAATAAATTATTGGTATTAGGTATTGATGGCATGGATCCAAGAATTAGTAGAAAGTACTTAGCAGAAGGGAAACTGCCTAACTTACAGAAATTAATTGACCGTGGAGCTGCTAGGGAAGATTTGCAGCTGCTCGGAGCAATTCCCACGATTACACCGCCTTGTTGGACGACACTTGCTACAGGGGCTTATCCAGGAACCCATGGTATTACTTGTTATTGGCGACAATCTCCGGATAGTCTCGATGCAGTTGTTTACAATATGGATTCCCGTAACTGCACTGCAGAACAAATCTGGAATATCACAGCTGAGGCTGGTCTGAAGACGCTAGTTTGGCATTGGCCCGGGAGTTCCTGGCCTCCAACCTCTCAAAGTGAGAATTTGAGTGTCGTCGATGGTACCCAACCGGGTTCTGTCAATATGGGCGTTGCACAGCTTGACTGGGAAAAGGTTATTGTTGCAACATCTGATATTAAAGAAGTGCGTTATGCACCAAGAGTGGATAAACCAGCTGGTGTTGGTTGCATAATTACCGAT
>Ga0366774_1114_pt1 | contig 12742 bp, 11 predicted proteins | sample BONcelHN113001D9_FD_207068 | JGI IMG/M metagenome (GOLD analysis project Ga0366774, IMG submission 207068) | Enriched cells from coal bed in the Powder River Basin, Montana, United States - BONCAT cells N11 rep2 HSBNCT.N11.300.1.D9 ...
ACCAAGCTTTGAGAGATAGCGAGTAATCTCTTCCTCTATGTCCCTGGGAATGGCTATTTCTTCGATGACCCTGCGGATCTTGCCGCTGATTTTACCAATTCTTTCTCTTTCGTCCACCTTTAGCAGCGATAGCTGATCAAGCAATGCGTTAACTTCCGGCGCTTGTCCGAGCGGGCCGTAACCTACCGAATTCAAAATGGCTTTGATCATTGTAAAGTCTATCTATCTGTGGTCATCCAGCGGATGGTATTCCCGCAGGCAGCGGGGATACTGTTTACTGCCGATCCTGTTACCGCCAACAGGAAAGTTCTGTCCATTGATGCCAGCTTTGGCCTTGGCGAAGCGCTGGTTTCCGGTCTGGTGAATGCTGATATCTACAAGGTGCGGGACGGAAGGGTCATCGATAAGAAGATTTCCTCCAAGAAGCTGGCCATTTACGCATTAGGAGAAGGCGGCACAGCGGAACGCGAGATCGAGCCCGAGCGGCAGAAACAAGAGACGCTGACAGATGAGCAGATTTTAGAGCTAGAACACATAGGCAGAAAGATCGAAGCGTATTTTGGCTGCCCGCAGGATATCGAATGGTGCCTTTATGAGGATACCATCTATATTGTGCAGAGCCGCCCCATCACTACTCTATACCCCATACCAGGTGTGAATGATGGGAAAAACCATGTCTATCTCTCATTCGGCCATCGCCAGATGATGACAGAAGCGATCAGACCATTGGGAATATCTATGTTCAAGGCGTTATTTAAGCAGTTCGGGTTCACACAGATGTCTGAAGCCGGCGGCAGGCTGTTTATCGATGTATCAGGCGATCTGACTTCGCCGATAACCGCAAAACTTTTTATTAAGAGTGTCGACAAGGTTGATATTCTCATGCAGAATGCGCTTTACAAGGTCGTAAAAAACAAAGAGTTTATGAAAACTTTGCCTCACGGCAAAACAACCATCGGCATGAATAGCGGCATGGTAACCTGGGTGTTTCAGGCCATCAAGAACTACTGGAAAAATGATGCCGCCGTTGTGACCAGGCTAATGACCAAGAATGAAACGTTGCTTAAAAAGCTGGAGAAAAAGGCTGCCGGACTAACAGGAGATGCGCTGTTTAATTTTGTTTTAGAAGGCGTCGAGAAAATGAAGCACACGGTCTCCGAGGGCTACGGAGTGGTTTTCGCAGGCGCCTATGCCGCCGACTGGCTGAATAAAAATATGCTCAAGTGGCTGGGCGAAAAAAACGCTGCTGCTACGCTTTCGCAATCAGTAAATAATAATGTCACCTCGGAAATGGGACTGGAGCTTTTGGACGTTGCCGATGTTGTTCGCCAGTATCCGGCGATGCAGACATATTTTGAATATGCCAAGGATGAGACTTTTTTTGCCGATTTGGCCAAACTGCCAGGCGGTGAGGTTGTCGGCGCAGCCATTCAGGCTTACCTAAAAAAATACGGCATGCGTTGTTCGGGTGAGATCGATATTACCCGCCCCCGCTGGAGTGAACAACCGACCGCCCTCATTCCTATGATTCTCAGCAATATCACCAATTTTGTACCCAACGCCCATATCAGTAAATTTGAGCAAGGCGTGCGGGAAGCAGAGCAAAAGGAACAGGATCTCCTGAGCCGTCTCGAGCAATTGCCGGGCGGCAAGCGTAAGGCGCAACGGACCAAGAAGGCCATCAGTGTTTTACGTAATTTCGCCGGCTACAGGGAATACAGTAAGTATGTCTTGGTCTGGTACTACTGGATTGTCAAGCAAGCCCTGCTCAATGAAGCCGATAAACTTGTCAAGCTGGGAATCATCCACGAGAAAGAGGACATCTATTATTTATCGCTTGAGGAGCTCCGGGAGGCCGTTCGCACCAGTCAGCTGGATTACAGCATTGTAACCAAGCGCAAAGCCGACTATGCCGTTTATGAAAAGCTCACCCCACCGCGGGTCATGACCTCCGACGGTGAGATTATAGCCGGTGAATATGACACCGGCCATATTCCGGAGGGGGCCTTGCCTGGTGTACCCGTTTCAGCCGGTATCGTCGAAGGCCGGGCACGTGTGGTTTTAAGAATGGAAGATGCACGCATCGAGCCTGGCGATATCCTGATCACCAAATTTACGGATCCGAGTTGGACGCCGGTATTTGTGTCCATTAAAGGAATTGTCACCGAGGTTGGCGGGATGATGACCCATGGGGCTGTTGTTGCCAGGGAATATGGCCTTCCGGCAGTTGTAGGCGTGGAAAATGCCACTAAGCTGATCAAAGACGGACAGCGAATCCGGATTAACGGGACAGAAGGGTATGTAGAGATACTGAGTGGAGAAGCTTTAGCGTAGAAGAATGTTTGTTTTTATCACCTTTAACACCTCTTGAACATATTATGTAATATAAGGAGGTGTTAATGATGCCAGACAGAAATTGCAATGAAGACGAAAATAGAATTATCGCTAGAATAGCAAGGTTAGAAAATGAAGTTGAAGAAATAGAAAGAATAGTACGCGAGATTCTACGACTAGTTCGTGAATTAGCCGTGGAAGAAGAAAATTGTTCTATATAACTTTTAGGGTTAGTCCGCCGTTGTAATTGGCGGGCTTTACATAGAGATAAAAATGTTTGGGGTCAGGCTTGAGTTAGTTACGCAATTGAATCATTTTAAGATAAGTCAATTCTTTCGGGGGTAAAAATAGTATAGCTGCCTGAGTTTGATGGTAATGAGAAAAGTGGTTTATAATTTTCTTGGACATGGTTAATAAAAGGGCTAGCTGAATTTTCTATTGTGGTAAACAAAAGGATGATATAATAAAGGATAATATAATAAAGGCCAGTTATTGTAGAAGCTAATTACGCACGGTAAGCACGATGTTAGTTGGGTAAGAGGTTGGTAATTTTTAAGTAAATAGTTTGATAAACTAGACTTTGACTTTGAGGGGGGGCTTCTAATGGCGAAATATAGAGAAATAATGCAGCAAGTATTTGCCCATATGGCAGGGATGGTGGTAGTCGATCATCAATCACGCATTGTTTTTGTCGAGGGAACCTACGCAAAGTCAAGAGGGTTTGACCCGCAGCAAGTCATCGGTCAGTATGTTAAGGATGTAATCCCGACGAGTAAGCTCCCGGTTGTTGTCGAGTCAGGTAAACCGATTTTAGGCGATGTTTTTTACTATGAGGGAAAAACTGTAATATGCAATCGATACCCCTTGATCAAGGATGGGATACTTATTGGTGCCATGTCCTATCAGGTATTTGAAGGGGTTGACAAACTTTTTGAATCTATACAGGAATTGCAAAACCAACTTGACTACTACAAAGAAAAAATGAAGAAATATGCGGGAGTGCGATACTCTTTGGCAGATACTATCGGTTCGAGCACAGCCGCTTTTGAGATACGTACGGCAATTTTAAGGGCAGCATGCGCGAACTCTACCGTCTTGATCCAAGGAGAAACGGGTACAGGCAAGGAATTGGTTGCTCACGCTCTGCATCAGGAGAGTCGCCGTTCCCTTTATCCTTTTGTAAAACTCAATTGCGCTGCAATTCCCCAGGAACTGATTGAATCGGAGTTATTCGGATATGATGAAGGGGCCTTTACGGGGGCACGCAGGGCAGGAAAAAAGGGCAAATTCGAGCTGGCTGATAAAGGAACACTTTTTTTGGATGAGATAAGTCAATTGTCTATGGCAGCTCAGGCGAAACTGCTTCGTGTACTGCAAGAAAAAGAAATAGAGCGTATTGGGGGCGCGGGACCAATTCCTGTTAATGTAAGAATTATCGCAGCTACTAATGATAACCTTGAAGATATGGTAAAACAAGGCACTTTCCGGGCGGATTTATACTACCGGCTGAACGTCATTCCCATTAAAGTTGCGCCATTAAGGGAAAGAAGGTCAGATATACCCCTGCTTGTAGAAAAGTTCACAGAGAAGTATGGAGAGCAGGCGGGTTTAGGTGCAGTAACGGTAGCTCCTGATGCTATGGCGCTGCTTAGCGAGTACGACTGGCCGGGAAATATCCGGGAACTGGAACACGCTGTAGAAAGAGCGATTAATCTCTGCAGTTGCACCATACTTGAGCCAATTCACTTTGAATGGCTGCTGCCAAAGATACGGAACAAGGGAAAGGCAACTGCAGGAAGGAGCATTCAAGATGCAAGAGCAGCGAGCGAAAAGGAAATTATTTTGAATGCTCTTCAAGTTACCCGTGGTAATAAAAAAAAGGCTGCAGAATTGCTGGGTATTGCGCGGCCATTACTGTACCAAAAAATGCATCGCCTCGGCATAACCAGTTGAAATATATAGTGTAAGCACAAAAAGACAGTGTAAGTAATGACTTACACTGTCTTTTTGTGCTTTTATTTCAGGGAAGTAGCAGTATATAATGAATTTTCTGAAAATTAACTGTCAGTATACACTTACATTTCTGACTTTATTGTTATATTGATTATATTTGAAATAATTGATTGATCTGCAGTAAATTTTTCCTTACCGATTAGCTATTTTCTAGCATGGAATAGTTAGTGACTCCGCATAGTTATTGAATTCCAAGGATGTTTGGGTATTTTATTTCAGTGCTTTCAAACTCCAGTATATTTGGTGCAGTTTAAGCTTTGGCACAAATTTTGCAATATATTCTGATTGATTAGAAGAAAGGAGTAACGTGGAGCGAGGCTCGAGCCTTAATCTGTGCTCCAGAAAGATCGCAAATTTAACAGATGGAGGGATTTATATGGCAAAGCAAAACAAAATTATTATTACTGCAGCAATTACAGGAGCAACACATACTCCAAGTTTGAGTCCCTACTTTCCTTCTACACCGGAACAAATTATTAAGGATGCGGTGGGCGCTCATAAGGAAGGCGCCGCAGTAGTCCATATTCATGCCAGAGATCCGAAGGATGGCAGCCCAACCCCGGATCTAGCTATTATGAAGGAAATCGTTTCTTCTATTAAGCAACAGTGTAATGCGGTTGTTTGTATTACCACAGGTGGAGCAGTTTGGATGTCTTCAGAGCAACGTCTCGCTCCCGCAACAGAGTTGAAGCCGGAACTGGCTTCCTGCAATGCAGGGTCGGTCAATTTTGTGTTTTCCGATTTGGCAGCAAAGCTGGAAAACCCAAAATACGACTGGGAAGTTCCTTACCTCAAGCGCACTAACGAGCTGGTTTTTACAAACACTTTTACAGGGCTGGAATATTATCTGAAAACGATGAATGAGCATGGAATACGCCCCGAGTTTGAGGTGTATGACGTAGGCATGATCAATAACATTGCCTATTTTATGAAAAAAGGATTAGTACAAAAACCAGTCTATTTACAATTTGTAATGGGAATATTGGGCGGAATTCCTGCGACTGTTGATAATCTCGTCTACTTGGTTAAGACAGCCCGGGAGCAGATCGGTGACTTTGTTTGGTCTTGTGCGGCAGCGGGTAAGGCTCAGTTTCCTCTTGTTACTGCTGCCTTAACAATGGGTGGTAATGCACGGGTTGGACTTGAGGATAACCTTTATCTAAAACCTGGAGTGCTGGCAAAATCAAGTGGAGAGCAAGTTCTGCAGATTAAGGAAATTGCCGAGCGGCTTGGTTTGGAAATCGCCAGTTCTGATGAAGCTCGACAAATTCTTGAGCTCAAAGGCATAGACAAAGTCAATTATTAATGTAGACTGGAGGAGATTTAATATGAGAACAGCTATTCTAGGAGCAGGAGCACTAGGGATTATTATTGGCGCAAGGATGACTAAAAATGGTCAACAAGTAGATCTCATTGATTCTTTTAAAGAAAATGTTGACGCACTCAATGCCAATGGAGCTACCGTAACCGGTTTCCTTGAGCTGCATCAGCCGGTAAAAGCGCTAACACCGGAGGAAATGACTGGAACTTATGATCTGGTCTTGTTATTAACCAAGCAAACTGCTAATGAAACAGCCTTACCCAAGCTTCTACCCCATTTGCATAAGGACAGTATTGTTTGCACCTTGCAAAATGGTGTTCCGGAAGAGTCGGTGGCTGCGTACGTGGGCAAAGAAAGAACCATTGGCGGCGCAGTCGGCTTCGGTGCAACTTGGCTTAGACCAGGTGTGTCCGAGCTTACGTCCTCTATGGAAGCAGTAGAAAAATTTGCTTTCGAGATCGGTGAGATCGATGGAGTAGTGCGCCCGCGGCTGGAAAAAGTAAAAGAAGTCCTTAGCACTGCCGGCGGGACAACAATACTGACTAACCTTATGGGAATTCGTTACACTAAATTATTGATGAATTCAACCTTCAGCGGCATGTCGGCTGCTCTCAACGGTCTTTTCAGTGACGTATTAGCCAATCCCAAGGCTATGATTTGCGTTGCTCATATTGCCGATGAAGTTATTAAAGTTTGCCATGGTCTGGGATATCGTATGGTCGAGATGCAAGGGTCTGATTTTGAATTCCTGGAGCTCAACAGTAAAACTGAAATTCCATCAAAAATGGATTTTTACAAAAAAGTATGGGGACGCCATAATAACAAAGCCAGCATGCTCCAGGACCTTGAGAAAGGTAAAAAGACCGAAATCGACTATATTAATGGTGTTGTGTGCCGGGGCGGACGCAAATGCGGTATACCTACGCCATTCAATGATAAAGTCGTAGAACTGGTTAAAGAAGCGGAATCAAGAGGCGGGGTAAATGATTTCAGTTATCTCGAAAGGTTCAACGATATTATTGAAGCTGCCAAATAAGATATCAAGTTTAATAGCAAATATGGGAGGGGGATTTTATTATGGAAGTTTTAGGAATATTGCTTAGTTTATTCCTGCTGATGTTTTTTGCGTACCGGGGTTTTTCCGTTATCTTGTTTGCCCCTGTTTTTGCTCTGTTAGCGGCTGTAAGCCAGGGGCTTTCCCCTATGCCTGCCTATACCGAGCTCTTTATGGCCAAAGCAGTTGTTTATGTTAAATCATTTTTCCCCATATTTCTGTTAGGTGCCGTTTTCGGCAAAGTCATGGAAGAAACTGGACTGGCAAAAGCCATCGCCTACAGGATACTGCAAGCTGTTGGTATCGAGCGCAGTATATTGTCAATCGTTATTGCCGGCGGTGTATTAACCTATGGCGGTGTAAGCCTGTTTGTGGTTGTATTCGCTATTTATCCCTTTGCAGCCGCTATGTTTAAGAAAGCCGGCATTCCTAAACGCCTAATTCCGGGTTGCATTGTCCTAGGCGCATGCACTTATACTATGGATGCCCTTCCTGGTACTCCTCAAATTCAGAATATCATTCCCACTAGTTTTTTTGGTACGAATGTTTATGCTGCTCCCACGCTTGGCATAATCGGCGGAATACTGATTTTTCTCGGGGGCATGTACTATCTGGAGTGGCGGTACAAAAAGGCCAAGGCTCAAGGTGAAGGGTATGGTGAAAACCACATCAATGAACCGGCCGATATTGATGTAAACGATATGCCGGACTGGAAGCTGGCGCTGGTACCACTAGTTACTGTACTTGCTGTCAACTATATCATGAGTAATGTGTTCACCTGGAATCCTAATATTTTAGCTCCTTTCATTGAGATGAAACTGCCCTTAACGGCGCCCGCTGTTAAGAATGTTGCCGCGATCTGGGCCTTGATTATTTCTGTTGTGCTCGGTACTGTTTTGGCAGTAGCTATTGGCTATCGCAATATGGCCAAAGGCGGCTTGGCCAAGGCACTCAACGCGGGCGCTATCGGCTCACTGCTGGCAATTATGAATACCGCTTCAGAGGTTGGCTATGGCAACGTTATTGCCATGTTACCCGGCTTTAAGTCTATTGCTAATGCCCTTCTTAATATTCACATCGGCGGAACTCCTTTGGTGTCCGAGGGTGTGACCGTTACGACGCTTGCCGCTATTACCGGATCTGCGTCCGGAGGTATGTCAATTGCACTGGATCTAATGGCTAAAGATTGGCTGATATGGGCTAATCAGATCGGTATGTCGCCGGAAGTTCTCCATAGGGTGGCGGCCATGGCTTCAGGGGGACTGGATACTATGCCTCATAACGGCGTGGTTATTACCCTTTTTGCGATCTGCGGCTTGACTCATAAGCAGTCTTATCCCGATCTTTTTGCTCTTGTCGTTTTAAAGACGGTAGTTGCATTTCTTGTTATTGCTATTCATTTGGCAACAGGCATATTATAAAAGGCTGTGCAGGAGATAGTACCTGGGGAGTCGGAGTAATTTGACGAATGATTACAGTTTGGTGGAAAGAATATGATACGTACAGCAATAATCGGTGCCGGCTCTCTCGGAACAATTCTCGGCGCTCTTATGGCCAAGTGTGGTAAGCAAGTTGATCTTTATGACTCCTCCAAGGAGCAGGTTGAGGTTCTGAACATGAAAGGGGCAACCATAACGGGATGCCTGGAGCTAAACGTGCCGGTGAATGCCTTTACAACCGAACAGCTAACTGGTCAATATGACATAATGTTCTTGCTTACCAAGCAGACCTCCAACCATATCGTCCTTCCTCAGATTTTGCCCCACCTTCATAAGGATGGTGTCGTCTGCACATTACAGAACGGTATCCCGGAAGAGGAGGTCGCATCCTATGTTGGCCGAGAGCGTACCATCGGCGGTGCGGTTGGCTTCGGTGCTACTTTGATAAAACCGGGTGTTTCGGAGTTAACTTCAACCCCGGAAGCGCTTCAGAAATTTGCCTTTGGAATTAGTGAAATAGATGGAGTCCTCCGACCGCGTCTCAATCAGGTAAAGGAATATCTTGACTGCATTGGCAAAACCGAAATCCTTACCAAATTGATGGGGATCCGCTGGACAAAAATTCTTATGACTGCTACTTTCAGTGGAATGTCAGCTGCTCTCGGATGTATGTATGGGTCTGTCCTCTATGATCCCAAAGCGATGACCTGTGTGGCTTATATTGCTGATGAATGCATTAAGGTTATACATGCCCAACGCATCAAGCTGGTGGAAATGCAAGGAGAGGATATGGCGTTTTTTGAACTGAAAAGCGCTGCCGATATTCAGAACAAGATGCCTCTATATAAGAAGATTTGGGAACAGCATGTCCGAGTAAAGGCCAGCATGCTGCAAGATCTTGAAAAAGGACGCCATTCAGAAATCGACTATATCAACGGGATCATCTGCAGGAAAGGCCGTGAATACGGTGTGCCTACGCCTTTCAACGATAAAATAGTGGAACTGGTCAATGAAGCTCAAAATGAACGCAGTATTAACATTTTTGATTCTTTGAGCCGCTTTGACGAGCTAATCGAAGAATATGCCAAGGACGTTGCTGTGATTCTATAAAGTGGCAGAAGCCGGAGCAATCCGGCTTTTCTTATCAATAAACATTGTGGAGGAAATATATGTCCAAAGTTACTACGATTGCACAAGCTCTGGAAAACGTACAGGACGGTATAACTGTTATGATTGGCGGATTTCTTGCTGTGGGAACGCCTGAAATACTGATAGATGCACTGATCGCTAAAGGAACAAAGGAGCTCACTGTCATCGCCAACGACACGGCATTTCCTGATAAAGGCATAGGGAAACTTGTCGCTAACCGCCGGCTGAAAAAGGTGATAGTTTCCCATATCGGGACGAACCCTGAGACAGGGCGACAAATGAACGCCGGTGAGCTTCAGGTTGAACTTGTACCACAAGGGACACTCGCCGAACGGATTCGGGCTGGTGGAGCAGGGCTGGGCGGTATACTAACGCCAACCGGTTTAGGGACGATTGTTGCCGAAGGTAAGACTGTTATCACCGTTGACGGAAGAGAATTTCTGCTGGAGAAGTACTTGAAGGCCGATGTGGCCTTACTTAAGGCGCATACAGCCGATACAGCCGGAAACCTGCTGTTTCACCGCTCAGCTCGCAACTTTAACCCATTGATGGCGATGTCTGCCGACATCGTTATCGTTCAGGCGGAAAACATCGTTGAAGCGGGGCAGCTTGATCCGGATCAAGTAATGACACCGGGAATAGTAGTTGACTGGATTGTCCGGGAATAGGGGGATTAAAGATGGATGCAAAAACAATAATTGCTAAACGGGTTGCCCAGGAGTTCAAAGATGGTTATGTCGTTAATTTGGGTATTGGTATACCGACTTTGGCTGCCGATTTCCTGCCGGCTGGTGTGAGCGTTACCCTTCAGTCGGAAAATGGCTTCGTAGGCCTGGCTCCCCTGGAAGGGGAAGTTAATCCCGATCTCGTAAATGCGGGGGGGAAACCCGTTTCGATTATCCCCGGCGGCGCGGTGTTTGACAGTGCTATGTCTTTCGCTATCATCCGGGGTGGACATGTTGATGTGACCGTCCTTGGTGCGCTGGAAGTTGACCAGGAGGGAAATCTCGCTAACTGGATGGTGCCGGGCAAGTTAGTACCCGGTATGGGCGGAGCAATGGATCTCGTATCAGGAGCAAAGAAGGTCATTGTTGCAATGGAACATACCGCGAAAGACGGAGTACCAAAGATATTGAAAAAGTGTACCCTGCCGTTGACCGGAAAAGGCGTCGTGAACTTAATTATCACTAATTTATGTGTGTTTGCAGTGACGCCGGCAGGACTAATTCTTCAGGAGACTGCACCAGGCGTGACGGTGGATGAAGTGAGGGCCAAGACTGAGGCTGAATTTTCGGTTAGGTTAATAAGTGCATAAGGTCAGCATTAGGTGTTTGCCCGGAAAGCCTTTCTTCGGATTAGGAGGATGAGTATATGGGCTATGAGGGAAATTCCCTAATTTTCGAACAGATTTTTTGTGTATTGCCGCTGGTTAAGGACCTTATTCGTGGAGACCTGACAATGGGCGTATGTGATCGGGAAAAGTATGTATTTAGCCTGATAAACCCGAAAATAGATACCGGGGTCAAAGCCGGCATGCCAGTAAAGCCCGGTACAGCTATTGCCAGAGCAATGGAGGAAAAAAAGCTTATCCAGATACGCGGCGACAAAGAAAAGTTTGGCGTACCTTATATGGGAGCAGCGGTTCCCATATTTAATGATAAAAAGGAAGTAATCGGCGCTATCGCTTTCGTAGAGTCAGTGGACACACAAGACGCCGTATACGAAATGGCCTCAGAGCTGTCAGGTGCAATTAGCACAATAGCATCTACTACCGAGGAAGTATCGGCACAAACACAGGAAGTAGCCATGATTTGCAGGGCACTTGGCCAGTTATCGGAGGATTCACGGGCCAGGGTCCGGGAAACCGGTCAAGTTTTAGAGTTAATCAAGCATGTTGCCGGGCAGACGAATTTATTGGGGCTGAATGCTGCCATTGAAGCCGCCCGGGTAGGTGAGCACGGGCGTGGTTTTGCAGTAGTCGCCGAGGAGATCAGAAAGCTCGCGGACAGCTCCACTCTATCTGTAAGGAAAATTACCCAGATCATACAGGGGGTTCAAGCGGACAGTGAACACAACCAGCAAGAATTGAACCGCGTTGGACAAATGACCTCTCAGATTGCCGAAGCTGTCAATCATGTTGCAGACACGATACAAGCAATTGGTACAATGGCAGTTAAACTGGATCATATAGCAGAGCGGCTTAGCAATAAATAAGGAAGGTGTTTTCATTGAAAGAAGTAGTAATTGTAAGTGCAGTTCGTACTGCTATTGGTAGTTTTAACGGATCCCTGACTCCTTTGTCAGCGACGGAAATGGGTGGTTTAGTTATCCAGGAAGCTCTTAAAAGGGCCGGTGCTGACGGAGCCAGTGTCGATGAAGTAATCATGGGCAATGTTCTGCAAGCTGGCTTGGGACAAAATCCTGCCCGTCAGGCAGCATTAAAATCGGGTATGCCGATCGAAGTCCCGGCTTTAACCATTAACAAAGTCTGCGGTTCCGGTCTCAAAGCAGTCAATTTAGCAGCTCAGTCCATTTTAGCCGGTGATGCCGACATTGTTGTAGTCGGCGGTATGGAAAGCATGACAAACTCGCCCTATCTGTTAGATAAAGCCCGCTCCGGCTACCGCATGGGTCACGGCAAACTAGTGGATTCCATGATTCAAGATGGTTTGTGGTGCGCCTTTAACGATTATCATATGGGCATCACGGCGGAAAACGTTGCCTCCCAATATGGCATCAGCCGCGAAGATCAGGACCAATTGGCCTTTGAATCGCAGGAAAAAGCCATTAAAGCCATTCAAAGCGGCGCCTTCAAAAAAGAAATCCTGCCGGTAACCATCAAAGGCAAAAAAGGCGATACCATCTTTGATACCGATGAATATGCCAAAGCCGGCACAACTGCCGAAAAACTGGGTGGCTTAAAACCGGCCTTCAAAAAAGACGGCTCCGTTACGGCCGGTAATGCCTCCGGTATCAATGACGGTGCGGCTGCGCTAGTCATTATGTCGGCTGACAAAGCCAAACAACTAGGCTTAAAGCCACTAGCCCGCATCCGTGGCTATGCCTCCAGCGGCGTTGATCCCAGCGTCATGGGCATCGGCCCGGTAACGGCTACGCAAAAAGCCCTGGCTAAAGCCGGCCTTACCGTAAAAGACCTTGACCTGATTGAAGCAAACGAAGCTTTCGCGGCGCAATTCCTGGCAGTAGGCAAACAACTGGAATTCGTCCGCGAAAAAGTCAATGTTCATGGCGGTGCTATCGCGTTGGGCCACCCGATTGGTGCTAGCGGCGCCCGGATCTTCGTCACCCTGCTGCATGCCATGGAACTGCGTCAAGCCAAGATTGGTTTGGCTACCCTGTGCATCGGCGGCGGCCAAGGTGTGGCCACCATCGTAGAACGTCTATAAACCAGTAACCCAAGTGAGTGCCAAT